>VMBT01000643.1_pt1 | contig 21339 bp, 20 predicted proteins | sample 4404301 | NCBI WGS metagenome assembly VMBT01 (sample SAMN12238535, study PRJNA552566) | marine metagenome | isolation source: Coastal seawater | place: USA: coastal Georgia, Sapelo Island | collected 2008-08/2009-08
AATCAAGTTCAGGAACTTATTGAAGAACACTCTACTCTTTTGAAATTTGGAAGTGTATTTCATGGTCTAGATCATTGGCAAAGAGTAGAGCGAAATGCCCTTTATCTAGCCCAGTTTAACAATGCCGATAAGAAGGTCTTGTCTTATTTTGCATATCTTCATGATGTCATGAGAGAAAATGATGGAAGAGATCTGGGGCATGGCCCAAGAGCTGCTGCATTTATTATGAAATATAGAGATGCTTTTCCACTATCTGATGATCAATTCAAGCAACTTAAGGATGCCTGTAAAGGCCATACAGTTGGCCAAAGACCAGACTGCATTACTATCAACACTTGCTGGGATGCAGATAGACTTGATTTGGGAAGGGTGGGTATTACGCCAGATTCAAAGTATCTATTCAATGCTGAGGCAAAAAGAATAGCAGACGAGAATGATTATAAGATTCTTGAAGGTTTTTTAGAGAAGAGCCCTCATATCTGAGAGCTCTAGGGTTATTAAGAGGCCTTTCCTGCTTTTGTTGCTTCTGGAACTTCAACTAATTTTCCTGTTTTGCAATCATAAATATAGCCATAAATAGGAATATCTTTTGGAACCATTGAATTACTTCTAATTCTTTGTACATCTTCAACGACACTTTTAGCATTATCTTTGAATGTTAACCAGCTGATAAATTTACCATCATTGGTGCCACCTCCAGCATTGCTGTCATGCCAACCGGAACTATCAACAGAGGCAGTTTTAAGACTTCCAGAAAGGAGATCTCCCATAATTTCACTAGTGAATAATTCCATACCACAGTCAGTATGATGGATTACAAACCATTCTCTAGTTCCTAAAAGTTTATAAGATATAACTAAAGATCTTATAGCGTCATCACTGGCTCTTCCGCCAGCATTTCTGATGACATGTGCATCACCTTCAGCAAGACCTGCATATTTCGCAGGATCTAATCTTGCATCCATACATGTAAGTATTGCAAAGTGCCTTCCTGGCGGTAAAGGCAGATTGCCTTTGTCACCAAAATTACTGACATACTCAGCATTTGCTGCTTCAACTTCGCTAACAATTTTGCTCATTTTTTTCTCCTCAAGTTAAACAATCTTTATGCTACTCCTTAATAAAACCCATATCAAATAAAAAAAATAAATAGTATTAATCGAAAAAAACGATATTTCTCTAAGAAATGAATAAAAGTAATTCGATTAAATTAGAATATTGAATTATGAAGGAATATTTCAATAGTACTTATCCGAGTGTTGAGCACCTAAGAGAGCAAGCAAGAAAGCGACTTCCAAAATTTGCTTTTGAATATCTGGACTCTGGTTGTTACTCTGAAATAAACCTTTTTAAAAACACTTCCGATATCAGAAACATTGAGTTACAGCCATACTACCTTCAAGGCTTTAAAGGGGCAAATATAAAAACCAGATTATTTGGTGAAGAATATGCTGCGCCATTTGGAATGGCTCCAGTTGGCTTGCAAGGTCTCATGTGGCCACAAGCATGCGAAATTCTAGCAAAAGCTACCGTAGAACATAACCTGCCATTTGTGCTTTCTACAGTATCTACCGCTAGTATTGAAAAAATAGCAAAAATTACAGATGGAAGATTCTGGTTTCAACTATATCATCCAGTTGAGGAAGAAGTTAAAAAGAATTTATTAGACAGAGCTTGGAACGCTGGTGCAAGAACCCTTGTTATATTGGCTGATGTACCAACGTTTGCATACCGTCCTAAAGAAATTAAAAATGGATTATCTATCCCACCTAGACTAACCCTAGATAATATTTGGCAAATTTTTACCCATCCTACCTGGTCCTTATCACAGTTAATGAACGGAATTCCTAAATTCCAAACCGTAGATAAATATATTCCTAAAGGATTGGATATTAAACACCTTGGAATGTTTATGGATAAGATGTTTAATGGAAGATTAACCAATGAAAAGGTTTCATTAATTAGGGATTATTGGAAAGGAAATCTTGTTATAAAAGGGACTGTTACTTCTAAAGATATAGAAAGCTCTATCAAGTTAGGTCTTGATGGAGTTATTATTTCTAATCATGGCGGAAGGCAATTAGATAATGGACCCTCAACAATTGCCTCATTACGCGAGATCAAATCATATAAAGATAAAATTAAGTTAATGATAGATTCCGGCATTCGTTCAGGTCCTGATGTTGCGAATATGTTAGCTAGTGGGGCTGACTTTACCTTTTTAGGAAGGGCGCCTATGTATGCTGTCTCAGCCCTGGGCAAGAATGGAGGAAATCATGTATTTACAATGTTTAAGCGTCAGTTCACACAAGTTATGGAACAGCTCGCTTGTGAAAGGATTGAAGATCTCCCAAATTTCATAGTTAAAAAATAGAAAAGTGGATTATTTTCATGCTCATATATATTGGGAGAATCAAAATCAGAGAAATCTTGCAATTAGTCTGAGAGATAAGTTAAAAGAATTAGGTTGTCCTCTAGGTCAAGTAATAGATAAACCTATAGGCCCGCACCCGCTTCCAATGTATCAAGTGAATTATTCAACCAAAAATGCAACTGAGGTAGAAGAGTTTCTATCTGATAAGGATCTAACTGTTCTTTTGCATCATGATACTGGCAATCATATTGAGGATCACACCAAAAGAGTTAGGTGGATTGGTAAAAAACTAGATTTAGACATAGAGTGGCTTAAATCGATTTCTTAATTATAGTAAAACTTTTTCGATAACCACCTTCTCGGTAAAGTCTTTCAACCAATTGTCACCTAAAATTTCTTTAGCGAGAATTTCTATAGGATAAGCTGGTGTTACACCCGTTGAATCTGAATATCTAGAAAGCCCTTGTCTACATGCTGGACAGGTGGTAAGAATGGTAGTTTTTTCGACTTTATCTTCTTCACCATAGAGTTCTACCAATCCATTTTTAATTTCTATTTCTTTTCTATATTTCACCTGTTTTGCAATATCAGGTCTGGCAACAGCAAACGTACCAGCCTCACCGCAGCATCGATCATTATCATTCACTTCAGAGCCAAGAAGACTTTGGATGACTGATAGTGAGTTATCAGATTTGATTGGATCATGACATGGGGCATGATATAAGAACTTCTGGTTTGATGACTTCATTTGAACCTTATTGGCTAATAAGTACTCATGAATATCTATCAAGTCTGACTGATGAAAAATATCTCCAAGTCCATAGGTCTCAAGTTGATCAATACAAGTTCCACATGAGGTTAAGACATGTTGAATATCCAGATAATTCAATGTATTAGCCATACGATGAAATAAAACTCGATTATCTGTAGAAATCTTATATGCAGTGTCAGCATTGCCTGTAGCTTTTTGAGGATAACCACAACATAAATAACTTGGTGGGAGAACGACCTTGGTTCCATGATTGTATAAGAGTGCCAAAGTGGCTAAACCAATTTGAGAGAATAGTCTTTCTGAACCACAACCAGGAAAATAAAAGACAGTTGTTGAATCTTCATTTGTTTTATCAGGATTAGATAGTATCGGAACCATTCCATGGTCATTAATATTGAGCAAATCCCTGATGGTTTTGGTTCCAGTGTCAATTGGAAGTGGTTTATCCAAAAGGGTTACCACTTCAGTTTTAAAATCTGGTTTGCCAACTGTAACATCTGGCTTCTTCTTAATAAATTTCTTAACTACTTTTGAAGCCACATGTTGGAGTTTATAACTGGTATCAATTAAGATTCTTTTGGTCCATCTGACGACGGTAGGATTTTTAGCATTCAAGTAAGCCATGGATGCCTTTGCTGCGATATTAACTTCTCTGTTATTGGTCTTCACCAAGATGTTTTTAATCTTAGCAGACACATCTCCAAAATCAATATTCACAGGGCAGGGTTTTTCACAACGATGACAAATGGTGCAATGATCGGCAATATCATTGTATTCATCAAAATGATCAAACGATACTCCGCGTCTCGTTTGCTCTTCATAAAGAAAAGCTTCAGATATAAGATTGGTTCCAATAATTTTGTCTCTGGGTGAATAGAGTAAATTTGCCTCTGGAACATGAGTAGTGCAGACTGGTTTACATTTTCCACACCGCACACAAGATTTAATCATCTCATTGATTTCCCCAATCTCACTGCTTTCAAGAATTAATGCTTCTTGTTGTAGTAGTCTAAGAGATGGGGTGTATGCATTTCTAAGATCACTCCCTTCAGTTAGCTTACCTTTATTAAAGTGTCCATTTGGGTCAATAGACTTTTTATATTCTTCAAAGTCTTTTTTAAAGTTATCAGACAAAAACTCATATTTAGTAAGACCAATACCATGTTCACCAGAGATTGCGCCACCAAGCGAAGTGGCGAGATCCATAACCTCTTTAACTATCTCTTCTGCTTTATGCAGCATGACAGGGTTATGAGAATGTACTGGAATATTGGTATGGACATTGCCATCACCTGCATGCATATGCGTTGCAATAAATACTCTCTCTTCGCGGAATTTAGCATGAATTTTTTCAATTTCATCCCTAATCTTCTGGAAAGTATCACCAATAAGAATTTGATGGACTGGCTTGATGAATTCTTTTTTATAGGAGATGATGGTTTTATGGGTCTGAAGAGATCTAAAAATCTCTGGATCTTTGAGATTTTTTAGGGTATTTAACCAGTTGCCCTTCACCTCAGAAACCAATTCTCTAGAGGAGGTGATTTTTGCTTTGATCAGTGATGAAGATAGATTGACTGATGATAAATAATGATCAATTTTTTCAAGAATTTGAACCTTGTTCTCAATTGAAGTGCGTATGTTAATGAATTCAATTCCATCATTGTATTCAGATAATTTATCTAGAGGAATTACCACATCCTCATTAATTTTGAATGCATTGGTATGCGATGCAATGGCAGCTGTATTTGATCTATCCTTCCAGAAGATTTTTCTTTTTTCTGGCGATTTGGCAATAAAACATTCTCCTTGCTTGTCTCTTACAACTTCAACCACTTCATCTATACACTTATCAAGACTTTTTTGCGATTTACTTGAGATATCGATCAGAAGTAACATTTTAGGTAGCTCAGAACGATTGGCTTTTGTTGTGTAGTTAACCGCTTTAATATATCTTGCATCAAGATGTTCCATACCAACTAAGTCAACAGTCTTACTCGCATCAATCAAATCTTTTAGTGTGACAATTGCTTGTGTAGCTGCTTTTAGGTCATGGCCAAAAAACTCAAGACATAATGTATTAATTTCTTTTAAAGGCTCATGAAGAACAAAGGTGGCAGAGGTAATGAATCCATCACAACCTTCTTTTTGTATGCCGGGCAATCCTCCAAGAAACTTGTTAGTGACATCTTTACCTAATCCAGTTTTTCTGAGATTTGGAGTTTTAATAGAGAGCTTTTCTGTTTTCAGAACATTTTTTCCATCTGTATCAAGATAGTCAATTTCAAAGTTGACTTCCTCAAGGAGTTGAATCTTATCTTGATTGTGATTAAGTCTTCGTACTAATCTCCACGATCCATCAGGCATAACCATCTTCCAAGAGAGAAGATTGTCAATCGTTGTCCCCCATCTAAGCGCTTTTTTTCCTCCTGCATTCATGGCTACATTACCACCTATGGTGCAAGCATCTTGAGATGTAGGGTCTACAGCAAATACAAGGTTTTTAGTTTGTGCTTTTTCACTGACTCGTCTGGTAATAACTCCTGCGCCAACACGAATGCTGTGCAATTTCCCATCAAAATTAATGTCATCAATAGAAGATAATTTTTCGGTATTGATGACTGCTGTTTGAGAATGAAGAGGTATGGCACTTCCAGTATATCCAGTACCACCTCCACGAGGAATGATGGTCAAACCAAGACTTATACAGGTTTTAACAATATCTGCGATTTCATTTTCTGTGTCAGGGGTAATCACAACTTGTGGATACTCAACACGCCAGTCAGTTGCATCAGTTGAATGAGACGATCTGGAGAGAGCGTCAAAGCGAATGTTGTTTTTGTTTGTGACTTTTAAGAGTGCTGATTCAATTTGTTTCTTATTTTTCTTGAATTCACTCAGACAGGATTGAAAATCTCGAATTGCATGGTTGGTTAATTCAATGATTTTAAGAACTTTCTTATTGCCATTGGCCCTGGTTTCAATTTGACTAACACGAGAATTAAGCGCATCAACTAACTGGGTCCATCTTTGTGAATTTTTAATGAGATCTTCTTGAATGTAGGGATTTCTATTAACTACCCACATATCACCCAATACTTCAAACAACATTCTGGCACTCCTGCCAGTATTTCTATCCGTTCTCAGGTTATTTAACAGATCCCATGCCTCATCACCAAGGAATCGACATACGATTTCTTTATCTGAGAATGAAGTATAGTTGTATGGTATTTCTCGAAATTCGCTCAATTCCAAAGACTTTTAAATTCCAAACTACTATTTTACTATAATGACCAGAACTCAAAATTTTTGTTGGAGGAAACTATGCTTTGGGTCAAAGCGTTCCATGTTATTAGCATCATTACCTGGTTTGCAGCTCTTTTTTATTTACCTAGACTCTTTGTTTATCATGCGATGAGTGATGACAAAATTAGCATTGAAAGGTTTAAGGTTATGGAGAGGAAGCTTTATAAAGGGATCATGATGCCAAGTTTTATTGTTGCAACGATATTGGGATTGTGGCTTTTGTCAGACTATGCGTGGGAGGCATACTCTACCCAACTATGGCTCAAGATAAAATTACTTCTTGTCGTTCTTCTCATAATTTACCATTTCTATTGTGGGCACTTGGTGAAAGTCTTTTTAAATGATGAGAATAAAAAATCTCATATTTTTTATCGATACTTTAACGAAGTTCCAGTTTTGATTCTCATTGCTGTCGTTATTCTTGTCATTGTTAAACCTTTTTAGACATTAATGCAAACTGTTCAGCTAGGGCTTCGTAAATTGGTTTTTGTTGTATTTTTTTAGAAATAAGTGCAGAAAGAAAAGCAAACACAAGACCGGGCAATAATAATTCGTAACATCCAGTCATTTCGATAATGACAAAAGTAGAGGTTAATGGTGCTCTGATTACAGCACTTAGGTAACAGATCATTGTTATTACAATTACGCTTGCTGGAGCAATCAGTGGAATTAGATGACTTAATTCACTTCCCAAAGAACTACCAATAGCGATAGTCGGCATAAACAATCCTCCGGGTATCGTTGATGCTAAGGAAAAAAGAGTTGCTAGATATTTTTCAATCAAGAAATCAATGCCTAGATAATTTTGATTAAGAAGAAGAATAACTTCATCACGGCCAGATCCGGCAATTAAACCCGATGATAAGAAATTCATTATTCCAACCAAGAAACCAAAACCGACAGAGTAAAGAATGATCTTTTTGAAAGAATTAATTCTGAATCTTTTAAGGAGATAAATTGCAGACTTTGAAAAAACACCTCCTAAAACACCACTCACTAAAACTAATGGCAATAAGATCCAAACCATTAAAAAATCAGTTGATAGATTAGTTAAATCAACTAAATAAAAGTCATTTCCTCTATACAAATAGGAGAAAAAATAGGTTAATAGTGAGAACAATCCAACCAGGAAAAATAATTGCCTTTTGAGGTTTCTTCCAAGTTCTTCATAAGCAAATAAAAATCCGGCAATGGGCGCATTAAAAGCTACTATTAGACCCGCAGAACCACCTATCGCAATGATTGCATGAAGGAATAATTTCCTTTTTTGTTTAATAAAACGATTGAAGCCATAAAAAATTGAGCTGCCAATGTGAATACTTGGTCCCTCAATGCCTATCGATCCTCCACCAAGCATACCAAAGAATATGAAGGCTATCTTTCCTATAGCTACTCGAAATGACAACAACTTGTCTCTAATCAATTTATTATTTGATTGGGTCGCTGCTATTGCTTGGGGAATTCCACTTCCTTGGACAAAGTGACAATAATTCTTTGTGATAGTAACAATTAACAAAAAGATTAATGGACTTATTAGTAAAGCCATTTCAGGTGAGCCACTAATAGAGCTTTTAAAACTATGTTGAGCAAAATCACTAGCCCTCAAGAAAAAATCTATTAGTAAAACTGAAGAAGCAGAGGCAAGCATCAACCAAAGATAGGTTTTGAAACTAAAGGTAAGTTGATTGCTTAGATATCTTTTCAAATTAATTAGAGAAGATTCCAGTAGAAAGATATCGATCACCTCTGTCACAGGCAATAGAGACAATTGTTGCGTTGCTGAGTTCAGAGGATAATTTTATTGCTACAGCTGCAGCACCACCAGTTGAAACACCAGCAAAAATACCTTCTTGTTTGGCTAATAGCCTCATTGTATTCTCAGCCTCTAATTGGGAGATATCAATAGTTTGATCAATAATAGCTTTTTTTGAAATTGAGGGAATGTATTCCTCTGACCACCTTCTTATGCCTGGAATTTGTGAACCTTCAGTCGGTCTCACGCCAATAATCTGAATATCAGAGTTTTTTGACTTAAGGTATTGAGAAACTCCAGTGATGGTTCCAGTTGTTCCCATAGAGGATACAAAATGTGTCACTCCACCATTAGTATCTTTCCATATTTCCTCACCGGTTGAACTAATATGAGCAAAAGGATTATCGTCATTTGAAAATTGATCTAATTGTTTTCCTTTTCCTTCAATCTCCATTTGATTGGCAATATCACGAGCTCCTTCCATCCCACCTTCTTCTTCAGAAACTAGGATTAATTTAGCTCCATAAGCAGTCATTGCATCCCTTCTTTCTTGTGAAAGGTTAGCTGGCATTATTAGTGTCATTTGATAACCTTTAATAGCAGCAATCATTGCTAAAGCTATCCCAGTATTGCCGCTAGTAGCTTCAATAATTTGATCCCCTGGTTTAATCTCACCTCTTTTTTCTGCTTGAGTAATCATTGATAGTGCTGCACGATCCTTAACGGAACCTGCAGGATTATTACCCTCAAGTTTTAAAAGAATTGCATTACTTGGATTGGGGTTGAGACGTTGAAGTTTAACAAGAGGAGTCTTGCCGATAATTTGGTCAATTGAATTGTAATTTTTGTTATTCATATTGCTATGTTATAGCCTAGATAACAATAAGATTACATATTATCTAGAATTGCCTGTTTAACTTCGTTAAGATCAGGGTTAACAAGGATCGGTTTTACATCGCATTGACCGATTGCCGTATCTGGATCTTTAAGACCGTGGCCTGTTAGTGTACAGACAACCGAAGAACCTTCAGGTATTTTTCCTGATTGTATATCTTGGAGTGCCCCTGCAACTGAAGTCGCTGAAGCAGGCTCACAAAAAATACCTTCTCTTTCAGTCAGGAATTTTTGAGCTTTAAGGATATCTTCATCTGAGAATGAATCAAACCATCCTCCAGACATTTTTTCAATTTGCAGAGCAAGATGATGACTTTGCGGATGACCAATACGGATAGCAGTTGCAACAGTTTCAGGATTATCAACCATATGACCCGTTACGAAAGGGGCAGCACCAGCTGCTTGGTACCCAACCATTTTTGGTGTTTTTGAAGATTTCCCTTCTTTAAAGTATTCCGAATAGCCAATCCAATGTGCAGAAATATTTCCGGCATTACCTACCGGGAGACAGTGATAATCTGGAGCATCACCAAGTTCCTCGACTATTTCAAATGCTGCAGTTTTTTGACCTTGCAGTCTGAAAAGATTAATAGAATTTACAATTGAAACAGGTGCATGATCAGCTACTTCTTTAACCATTCTCATGCCATCATCAAAATTACCTTTAATTTGAAGAATAACAGCCCCATGAATCATTGCTTGAGCTAATTTACCTAAAGCAATTTTTCCTTCAGGGATAATAACGAACGCTTTAATTCCCGCTCTTGCAGCATAAGCTGCTGCTGCTGCGGAAGTATTACCAGTAGATGCACAAATTATGGCCTTTGATCCTTCCTCAACAGCCTTTGTGACAGCCATTGTCATTCCACGATCTTTAAAAGAACCAGTAGGATTTAAACCTTCATATTTGATATACATATCAACATCTTTACCAATATCCTTGGGAATATTGTTTAACTTAATGAGCGGAGTATTTCCTTCCCCCAGGCTAATAATATTAGTATTGCTGTTGACGGGAAGTCTGTCTTTGTATCTTTCAATTAATCCTGTGTATCTCATATCTAGCTATGTGTTAATCAAGTGTTTCAACAGGGATTATTTTAACAGTCCCAGTAATATAGTCATGTGCTTGTATCTCATTAATCGCTTTGTTCATTTCTTTGGTTAAAATCTTATTCGTTATGATTGCGATATGTGCATTATTGTCCGCATCAATTTGTTTTTGAACAACCGATTCAACGCTGATATTATGTTTTGCGAGAATTGAAGTAATATCAGCTAGAACTCCAGGTTTATCTGAAGCAAGAATTCTTAGATAGAAAATTGATTCAACATTATCCTTCTCAATATAGTTAGCTTTTTCAAGTTGTTTCCAACAAAACTCATCATTAGAGTGCGTTCCTTTAACTAGATCAACCAAATCAGCAATTACAGCACTTGCAGTTGCTTCATCACCAGCGCCTGGACCATAATATAAAGTTGGACCAACAGCATTACCTTTAATTAATACAGCATTCATCACACCATTAACATTTGCCAGTAATCTTTTCTTAGGAATAAGTGTTGGATGTACTCGAGTGTCTATACGTCCATCAATCTTCTTTGCAACTCCAAGATGTTTAATGATGTAACCTAGTTCATCAGCAATAGAAATATCTTCTGGATCAACTTGAGAAATGCCTTCTGTTGAAACCGCTTCAAAATTTAATTCTACTCCAAAAGCGATGGAAGCGAGAATTGCAAGTTTGTGAGCAGCATCAATGCCCTCGATATCAAAAGTAGGATCAGCCTCAGCATAACCCAAAGCTTGAGCCTCCTTGAGGACATCATCAAAATCCCTTCCTTTTTCTTTCATTTCGGTCATGATGAAATTACCTGTTCCATTGATAATTCCAGCAACCAAATCAATCTTATTTGCTGTTAAACCTTGACCAAGACTCTTAAGAATAGGAATTCCACCCGCAACAGAAGCCTCGAAAAGAATACTGACTGAATTATCTTTTGCTAGCTTTAATAATTCGTTACCATGCTTAGCAATAAGAGCTTTGTTGGCAGTAATTACGTGTTTTTTGTTCTTTAATGCTTTTTCTGTTAAATCTTTAGCAATAGATGTCCCGCCAATTAACTCAAGGACAACCTCAACATCAGGGTGGTTTACAACATCATTAGAATTTTCAGTCAATTTGAACCCATCTGTCGAGCAGATTCTTTTTTGTTTAAGGTCTTTGACTGCAGCAATTTCAATAGAGATATCAGAACCACATCTTCTTGATATTTCCTGGTGATTTTTACTGAGAACATTGACCACACCGCCACCGACAGTGCCCAAACCTAAAATTCCAATCTTCACTTGATTAATTCGTTGCTAAAAATTAGCAGAATTATACCTGTAGATAAGGCAAATCGGACTATGATAATAGACTAATCGCTGAACATTTAAGTGGGCGATTAAATTTTGCGGGAACATGATGTTTATTGTTAAACAAGACAGGGGCAAATGCTTTTAACATGTCCTCATAAATAGACCGCTTGAATTCTATAACCTGATCTACAGGATCCCAAAAGTCAACCCATCTCCAATCGTCAAACTCAACCTCATCGTGATGATCTAGGCAAATATTATCTTCAGACTCTTTTAATTTAACTAAATACCAAACTTGTTTTTGACCAACACATTTTGGATTTTGAAAACGTCTTTGGTGTTTTTTGGGTAGATCGTATCTTAACCATTTTGGTGTTTTAGCTATTAGCTCTATATGTTCAGGTAGAAGACCAACCTCCTCGAAAAGCTCTCGGTAAAGAGCCTCGAGTTCAGATTCATTTTCATCTATGCCCCCCTGTGGGAGTTGCCAAGCCTCTTGACCAATTCTTTTTGCGAGAAAGATCTGGTCAGACTGATTAACTATAACAATTCCAACATTCGGACGGTAACCATCCGAGTCAATCATTAATCTTCGCCTGAAAAGGCTCCTAATAAATGAAGAAGACTAACGAATAGATTGTAAATTGAGACAAATAAAGTCACTGTAGCCAAGATGTAATTAGTTTCACCTCCGTGGATAATGTTTGAAGTCTCAAAAAGTATCAAACCACTCATGAGTAAAACAAATACAGCGCTTACGGCCAATGAAAGGGCAGGAATCTCAAAAAAATAAGCCGCTAGACCAGCAAGGAAAGCCAAGATTATTCCGACCATAAGAAAACCCGACATAAAGCTAAAGTCTTTTTTCGATACCAAAGCATAAAAAGACATAGTTAAGAATATAGCTCCTGTTCCAGTCATAGCCATAGCAACTAACTCTGTTCCATTAGAAAAAGCAGTTGTATATGCGCTAATCATTGGGCCTAAGGTAAGACCCATAAACCCAGTTAAAGCAAAAACACCTAAGATGCCTATTGCAGAATTCTGAAACTTGTGAATAAGGAATAAAAGTCCAAAATAACCAACCAAAGTAATAATTAAACCTGGATGAGGAAGATTGAACGTCATAGACAAATAAGCAGTCAGACCAGAAAATAAAAGTGTTAATGAGAGTAACTGATAAGTATTTCTCAGGACGCTATTTATCTCAATTGATCTAGAAGAGGTTTTAATTTGCGTACTCATAAATTTCTCCTTAACTAGTATGTAAAATTAAGTTAATTTTATATCAAAAAAAACATTTCTTCATGAAGCTAGTTCTTGGTCTTGGCATTACCGGATTATCAGTTGCCAAATTTCTCCATAAATCCAATGTAGATTTTACAATTGCTGATAATCGAAAATCCCCACCTAAATTATCAGAATATATAGATTTGAACATTGGACCAATTGCCATTCTTGGTGACTGGACACAAAGTTTGCTTGATGATGTGGATGAAGTCATTATTAGTCCTGGCATACCCGAAAACGAAAAGATTGTCAGGTGGGCCAAAGAAAGAGATATCAATGTAATTAGTGACATTCAGCTTTTTGGTAAAAATACAAAAACTCCAATTATTGGTATTACTGGATCAAATGGAAAGTCCACTGTAACAAAGCTGATTGGCAATATGATTAAAGACTCAGGCAAAAAAGTGGCAATTGGTGGAAATTTTGGAAAACCCGCCCTGGATTTACTTAATCAGAATGTAGATTTTTATGTTCTCGAGCTATCCTCATACCAATTAGATTACACAAGTGAGTTAAACCTTGAGGCAGGAGTTGTTCTTAACATTACACCTGATCATCTTGATCGATATGGTGATTTTGAATCTTATGTTTCTTCTAAACTAAAGATCTATGAATTTACCAAAAAGAAGATCTTTAACCTTGATGAGAAGAATATCGAGTCAAATTTTAAACAAGCATGTTTTAGTATTAACATCCCCAAAAAAGCAACGGATTTTGGGACAGTTACCTGTCATGGAACATGTTTTCTCCTGAAAGGAGATGATGTTTTAATGCCTATAGGAGATTGGCAACTAATTGGAGAGCATAATGTGTCAAATGTACTTGCAGCTCTCAGTCTTGGAGACCAAATTGGTTTAAATGTAGATTCCATGACAAACACTATTAGAGAATTTAAAGGTTTAGAACATCGACTTGAATGGGTCATTAAAAAAGGAGACATAGATTTTTATAATGATTCAAAAGCCACTAATGCTATTTCGGCTCTAAAGGCAATAAAAGCCCTTTCAAATTTTTATGAGAACATTGTTTTAATTGCTGGAGGAATACCAAAAAAAGAAGATTACAGCGAATTATTTGAAGTTATTGAAGACAAAATCTCTGCTTTAGTTTTAATTGGTGAAGGGAGTGATTTTTTTGAGAAAAATGTTACCAAGGTTAAGACCTACAAAACATCGTCAATGACTGAGGCGGTAACAAAAGCATCCTCACTACTCAAAAGTGGAGTTGTATTGTTATCCCCCGCATGCGCAAGTTTTGATATGTTTGAAAATTTCGAAGATCGTGGCAAACAATTTAAAGAGGCAATTTAATTAAAGGAATGGTTTGATTAAATTTGAAAATTCTTTGATATTAGCATCTTTCAGAAATAAGGCATCTTCTTCCGCATTAAGCCAGGTGCATTGTCTTTTGCATAATTGTCTGGATGCATAAATAGAATTTTCAATCATCTCTGAGTTAGAGTTTTTACCCTCTAAGAAATTCAATACTTGTCTATACCCAACACATCTCATGGATGGAGAATCTGCAGAAAGATTATATTCTTTGATGATCTCTTTCACTTCTTCTAGGAATCCTTCCTTCATCATATCAATAAATCTATTTTCAATGCGCTCATGAAGTAATGACCTTTCAGGCATAAGAACAATTTTCTTGATAGGGTGGTTTATACCCCCAATTTTTTGACCTTGCAGCTCACTCATTGGAGAGCCCGATAATTCATATACCTCCATGGCTCTAATAATTCTCTGAGAATCATTATGATGAATTCTTTCCGCAGATACTGGGTCAATTTCCATAAGTTTTTTATGAAGATATTCAGAGCTGTTTTCTTCAATTATTTTCTTGTACTTGGATTTTGTTTCTTGAGTAGATTCTGGAAGAGAGGAAAGTCCATTTTCTAGCGCTTTAAAGTAAAAGGATGTGCCACCAACAAGAATTGGAATTTGATCATTCTCAAATGCTAAGTTGATTTGCTCGGTCGCATCACTGATAAAACTACTTGCAGAATAAATTTCATTAGGGGTCACTATATCAACCAGATAATGAGGGAATTTTATTAGTGTTTTTTTGTCCGGTTTTGCGGTACCAATATCCATTCCTTTATAGATCATTGCAGAATCAACACTAATGATTCTTACTGAGTATTTCTTGGCAATCTCAATAGCAAAATTAGTCTTGCCTGAGGCAGTTGGCCCCATTAAGAAAATCACCAGTTTATTTGAAAGCATTGCGATAGGAATAGTGGGTATTTATGTAGCATCCTTACATTATAATGACTTGCTTTGTGATGTATTAAGTTCAAATGTTTAAAGCGCTGAATCAACTATCTGGAAATAGTTTTGAAATTAATGATGGAGAGAGCGTACTAGATGCTGCTATTAGACAAGGTGTCAATCTTCCCTATGGATGTCGAAATGGCTTTTGTGGTAAGTGCAAATCAGTTATCTTAGATGGCGAAATTCAGTATCCAGGCAAAAGACCGCCAGGAATTTCAGAATCTGAGACTAATGAAGGCTTTGCTCTTTTGTGTCAGTGTAGAGCTTCTTCAGATCTAACGATTGCATCCAACGAACTAGAACCCGAGATCGGCAATATTCCGATAAGGAAATTACCTTGCAAAGTTCAAGAAATCGAGCACCTTAATCATGATGTTGTCAAAATTGTACTAAAAACACCTGAAAGCGATTCACTGCAGTATTTAGCTGGTCAATACATTGATCTTCAATATAAGGATATGATTCCAAGATCATTTTCTATAGCAAATGAACCCAAAAACTCATCTCTTATTGAGTTGCACATTAGATTAATTGAAGATGGTGAATTTACAAACTTTATTTTTAATGAGCTTAAAGAAAAAACGCTCTTATCTATTGAGGGTCCAAGAGGTGATTTTTATCTCAGGGAAAAAAGCACAAAACCCATTATATTCGTTGCTGGAGGTACTGGTTTTGGCCCTGTTAAAGCCATCATAGAGCACATTATTTCAAGCAAGAACAACAGACAAATTTTTATTTATTGGGGAGTTAGAGATGAAAAAGATATCTATATGAAAACCCCATATAACTGGGAACAAGATCATCAAAATATAACATTTATACCCGTTCTTTCAGAAGCTAATAAAGGTTGGTCTGGTAGAACAGGATTTGTTCATGAGGCTGTTGTTCATGATTTTGATAGTCTTAAAGAATATGAGGTGTACGCTTGTGGTCCACCAGTAATGGTAAAGTCAGCTGCTAATTCATTTGTTGAAAAAGGACTTAGCAAGGATTCATTTTTTTCTGACTCTTTTGACTTTGTAAAACATGAGGATGAGTAATGAGCTCAATGCAAAAACATCTTGAAGATCAAATTAAACTAGCATTTAATCCTTTTTACTTTGAAGTCATTAATGAGTCATCAAACCATTCTGGTCCTGCCACTGAATCCCACTTTAAATTAATTATTGTGAGCGATGATTTTGATGGTATTTCTCTTATAAATCGACATCGCAAAGTAAATGAACTTTTTAGAGAAGAGTTAAGTCATTTTCACGCTATGGCACTTCACACTTATACAAGAGAAGAGTGGAGCAAAAAGCAAAAAGCTCCTGATTCGCCACTTTGTCATGGAGGGTCAAAATCCTAAGATCTCTTCTTCTTGTTTTTTTTGTTTTTTCACTCAGTGCATGTGAGCATCAAACTCAATCATTAAAAGACGATCAGTCAATCAAGAAAGTCGACGATACAGACTACAAAAAAATCGACTCTAAGTTTCATAATGATGATAATTTATGGAAATATATCTCCAATCGTTATTCACTGAGTGGATATGATCACCCGAGTATAAAAGGTCATATTTTATGGTTTCAAAAAAATCCAGACTATCTGACCAGAGTAACTAATAGAGCAAAACCATATTTGCATTATGTTGTTCAAAAAGTTGAACAGGCGGGCCTGCCAATGGAAATTGCTTTACTTCCCATCGTCGAGTCAGCATATTATCCCTTTGCTTTTTCAGGAGGGGCTGCCTCAGGTCTCTGGCAATTTATCCCCTCTACTGGAAGACTTTATGGGTTGAAGGAGGATTGGTGGCATGACGATCGCAGGGATTTTATGTTGTCCACAAATGCAGCTATTGCCTATTATAAAAACCTTAAAACTCTTTTTGATGGTGATATGCATCTTGCTATTGCTGCATACAATGGGGGACCAGGAAGAGTTCAACGAGCTATCAAAAGAAATCAAAAAATGAAACGTAAAACTGATTTCTGGAGTTTGAAGCTTCCATCAGAGACCAAGGGTTATGTTCCAAGACTACTTGCGATTGCAGAGCTTATCAAAAATCCTGAAAAGTATGGACAAAAAATTACTTATGTAAAAAATGAGCCATATATTTCTACGATAAAACTTAGATCACAAATAGATTTAGCCCTTGTGTCAGAATTTACTGGCCTAACGATTGAGGAAATATACAAATTAAATACTGGTTTAAAAAGATGGGCCACCCCAGGGGCTAATTATGAATTGGTTCTGCCAATTGACAAAATAAAAGTATTTGAGGAAAAACTTAAAAAATACCCAAAGAATAAAAGAATTTCTTGGGTTCGTTATCAAGTTAAATCTGGAGATAATTTAATCTCACTAGCTAAAAGACATAACACATCGGTTGAATCTATTCGCGCAATTAACAACTTATCGGATAATAAGATTGTTGTAGATAAGTATCTCTTAATTCCACAATCGCTCCGAAATATAAAAGATTATGCCTTTACTGATGATAAGTTGGGTTTTAGTGGAAAAAAAGTCAACAAACACATCAAGAAGCTTCATACCGTAGAAGAGGGTGATAGTCTATGGTCAATTTCAAGAACATATGATGTTTCTATGAAAGATATCATTCGCTGGAATCGGTTGAATAGTAAAAAACATCTACAAATTGGAACTGAATTAAAAATATTTATTGAACGAGTTGATGAGCTTAATGTTACTGCATTACAAAAAGTTATACCCGACCTCAATAAGTCAATAACTTACAAGGTAAAGAAGGGAGATAACTTGTCATTAATTGCTAAAAAATTTAATACCTCGATAGAAGATATTGTTAGGGATAATAAAATCGATATTAAGAAACCCCTAAAGATAGGAAAAAAACTCAAAATTATTGTAAACATATTGTCTTCAGATGAATAAACTTCCAATACTTAAAATAGTGCTTGCTGGTTTTGCATTTGCCGCTACCCACTGGAAAAAACTATTCGAGATAACTATAGTTCCATTGATACTGGCTCTTCCTTTTTTGCTTACCCTGCCTGAAATGTTTGGCATTTATGAACAGATACTTTCTGGCGATTTAAAAACTGATGTTCAGTTACCTCCAAATTTTCTTTATTACTTCATATTATTTGGATTTGCGTATGTAAGTATTTCTATTCATATAATACGAATTGTGGTCCTGGGAGAAGAGTCTGTTAAAAGTTTTTTACCAACCTTCGATATTGCAAAGATAGGAAGATACTTGTTATTAACAATTATTATTGGACTTCTGACCATGCTACCAGTGTTAATAACAGGCATGCCAATCCTTCAGTTAATTGTCTACTTTTTAATAATTCCAATTACACTGAATTTTGTCAGAATATCAATTGATCTCCCAAATCAATACAAATGGAATTTAAATTTTCCAACACAAATGAATTTGTTTTTTATACAAGCAATCCTTCCAGCAATTGTCAGCATAATTTTCATTTTTTTAGCAGATCTGACTAATCTTGGTGGAGCGCTAGATATAGTTATTAAAATAATCTTATTTTATTGGTCTCAAATCACATTAGGATTTTGTTACAAGATTATCACTCAGAGTGACTGAGAGAAAATCCATTTGAATATCGCATATCAAATACTGGTTTTTTTCTAATCTTTTTTTTGACTTCTTTGAGTTTGCTTACCTTTTTGTATAGGTCTAATCTCTCGAGTTGTTTTTCATTCCCTAATATAATTTTTTTGTTATTATTTAGCGTAATAATGTCAATTTTTGATTTCTTAAAAGTCGTGATTTTTTCACCATCTAGACTACTTTGATAAGTTTTAAAAGTAGCTACATAATCAGCAATATTTTTTCTATCTGAAATAATCATTGGTAACTCATTAGTCACATCATTACCCCTAAATAATTTCATTGAGGATGATATATAACCATTACATATTGTCACTTTTTCATCACAAAATTTAATATCCCTCCATCTATAAATTGGTTTCTTAGGTTTTAAAGAAATAATTAAATCACTAATATTGTTTCTATCAACTAATGCCTCATCAACACTATCAATTTTTTGCAAAATATCTGTGATTTTTTCGGAGTCAATAAGATACTGATCCTTTATTAATGGATCAATCATTAAGTTTAAATCTTCAATTTCTAGATTTAACTCCTTTGGAATATTCCAAGAAACATTGACTAATAGTTTTTCTTGCGGCTTGTATTTATCAATAAGGTAATAGATACCAAAGATAAATGAAATTGCCAAAATAAATTTTAAAAATAATAGTAAATAGTCAAAAAAGTTAAGAGTCTTTCTGTTTCTTTTCCGATAGAAAAAGAAAGGTTGCAATTTAGGAGGCATTTAATATTTCTAGAACAAGGTTTTCAAAAGTGAGACCATTAGATTTTGCCGCAGTCGGAACCAATGAGTGCGAAGTCATGCCAGGAACTGTGTTTATTTCAAGGAAATAGGGTTTATTGTTTTGATCGACAATGAAATCAACTCTACCCCAATCTTTACATCCCAACTTATTGAATATTTCTATTGCTTGCTGCTGGAGAATATTAGAGAGTTCTGGCGCAATATCTGCTGGGCATATAAACTCAGTGGCATTGGATATATATTTCGCATTGTAATCATAGAAATTTTCTTGAGGTTTAATGTGAATCACAGGAAGAGCAGCATTATTCAATATTCCAACTGTGTATTCACTACCAACAATCCATTTTTCAATCAATGCATCATCATATTTCCATGCATTCTCAAGTGCGTCTTGTAGATTGTCTGCAGAAGTAACTTTAGAAATACCAATACTGGAACCTTCTTGAACTGGCTTAACTGCCCATGGACCAGCAAAATTAGGGGTTAGAAATTCACCTTTTTTTGCAACAATTGAGTCGGAGAGTAATATGTCCAGATTCCTTAAAGCATCTTTGCTTTTTGATTTGTCCATACAGAGACGAGAAGAAGAAGAGTCTGATCCAGTGTAAGGGATATTTCTTTTTTCAAGTTCGTGTTGAATTTGCCCATCTTCTCCTCCTCTTCCATGAAGAATAATAAATACTTTTGAGATTTCTTTTTTCCAGAGTTCATCTAAGTTGTCTCCATTCCAGTCAAACTTAAATGCAGAGACACCACTTGTTATAAGTGCCTCATAAACTGCAGAACCACTTTCTAGAGATACTTCTCTTTCAGCGGAATTACCACCCATTACTACCGCAATCATAAAATTTTTACCTCTGTTTGTAATTCAATACCAGTATTTTTCAAAATTGTCTCTTTAATATGTTTTATAAGGTCTTCAGCGTCTGATGGACTGCCATTGCCTTTATTAATAATGTAGTTAGCATGAATGTTTGATACACAAACATCTCCAATACAAAAATCCTTAAGACCAGATTGTTCTATTAGTTCAGCGGCATACATATTTTCTGGATTTATAAAAACACTTCCACAACTAGCTTCACCAATTGGCTGAGAAGAATTTCGTTTTTCAAGCAAATTTTTTATTGTGTTGGTATTTTTTTTATTAATTAGTAAAGTAGCCCCAATAAAAAATTCATTGGGATTTAATGCATGTACTGATCGATATCCAATTCTAAAATCTTTAGGGTCTCTCTTATGAATAACGCCATTAAGATCAATAGTAAGAATTTCTTCAACCAAATCCCAAGTTTCTCCTCCGAATGCTCCAGCATTCATTGCAAGACCACCCCCTAAAGTTCCAGGAATACCACTAAAAAACTCTGCACCAGAAAAATTATTTTTTAAGGCAGTTCTAGAAATTTTTGCTAGAGAAGCTCCTGCTTCAGCAAAAATTCTATTCTTTGATATAACATTTATGTTTTTAAGCTTATTTAATCTAATTACTGTTCCCTGAAAAATACCTTCACGAAATAAGACATTCGAACCCAGGCCCAAAAAAATAATTTGATCATTTGATTTTGCTAAAAAGGATTTTAATTCTTCAACAGACTCTGGCTCAAAGAGGGTCTTTACATGACCACCCATCTTGAGGGTGCAGTACTGAGCCATATGTTCATTGTGTTTGATCATTGAGATAGTTTCTTTGCAAGCTGATAAATATTTCCTGCCCCTAGAGTTAAGAGAATATCATCGTCTTGTATTGAATTCTCTGCTAAAAGAAAGGCCTCATCAATATCTTTTGCAACAACTGGATTAAGTTTCGAGGTCTGCCTGATTGCATTTGCAAGAATCTCTGAGGATACATTTTCAATCGGAGATTCACTAGCTGGATAAATATCGATTAGGATTAATTGATCTGCCTTAGATAAAGTTTTTACAAAATCATTAAACAAGATCTGTGTTCTTGTATATCTGTGTGGCTGAA
>VMBT01000644.1_pt1 | contig 21305 bp, 24 predicted proteins | sample 4404301 | NCBI WGS metagenome assembly VMBT01 (sample SAMN12238535, study PRJNA552566) | marine metagenome | isolation source: Coastal seawater | place: USA: coastal Georgia, Sapelo Island | collected 2008-08/2009-08
GGTTCTGGTGTTGGTTCTGGTGTTGGTTCTGGTGTTGGTTCTGGTGTTGGTTCTTTATTTGCTCTAGAATCAAATTCAGATAAAATATCCTCTGCATCAGAATTATTTTTAAAGTCACTCATGTCGTTCTATGAATAAAAACTCATTTGCTTTTATTTAATTATTCAGTTTATGTTCATTCAAATAATTTTGAATTAAATCTTCAACATCACTACTTTCTAAGGATTTTATTTTATCAACAAGTTCTTTTTCTTCTATCTCATAACAATTCAACATGTCTTGAGAATCTTTAAACACCAGCATTAATTTTTCTTTAAAAATACAGTGATACAATTTTTCAATTTCCATATTTTCAGGTTTTAGATTAAGCCCATTCTCATCTACAGTTACTGGATAATCCATAATGTTTTAGAAGCTTTTGAGTATTTAGATGATACACAATACAGTAATACAATAATGGTATTGGCATGTTATGAATTCCAGGATAGTGTTTCATGTTGATTTTGACTATTTTTATGCACAATGTGAAGAAATTAGAGATCCTAAATTAAAGACAAAACCTGTTTGTGTATGTGTTTTTTCTGATAGGGGTGGAGACAGTGGGGCAATTGCAACAGCAAATTATTCAGCAAGAAATTTTGGAGTAAAATCTGGAATTCCAATAAGCATAGCCAAAAAGAAATTAGAAAAATGTGATGATGCAATTTTTCTTCCAGTAGATTTTGAATACTATACATCAATGTCTGAAAAATCAATGGAAATCATATCACAAAATGCAGATATTTTTGAATATGTAGGAAGAGATGAGGCATATCTTGATGTTACAAAAAAAGTTAATCATGATTTTAAAACAGCAGAGCATTTGGCACAGCAGATAAAAAATACCATCAGAAATGAAACAAAATTAAGTTGTTCATTTGGAATTTCTCCAAATAAATTAATTTCTAAAATTGCATCTGATTACAACAAACCAGATGGAATGACAGTAGTGACTCCAGAAAAAATCAATAGTTTTTTGGAACCAATGAATATAGGAAAGATTCCAGGGGTAGGAAAAAAAACTGAAGAGATTTTTTCAAAAATGAATATTGTAACTATCAAAGATTTAAAAAAATTAGATATTTTTTCATTAAATAAGATTTTAGGAAGAAAAACTGCTTCGTATATTTTCAACGCATCAAAAGGAATTGATGAAGAACCTGTAAAAATTCGAGAACATAATTTACAATATAGTAAAATTTCTACACTTAGTAAGGATTCAAATGATTATGAATTTTTACATGAAAATTTATTGAAATTATGTGATGAAGTTTTTGAAATTGTTAAAAAAAATAATAAAATGTTTAGGTCCGTAGGAATCAGTTTTGTTTTAACTGATTTATCAAACAAAACAAAATCAAAAATGCTAAGAAACCCTAGTAACAACATTGAAGAATTAAAAAAGAATTTAGAATTATTATTATCAGAATCAGTAGATAGTAAATTAGGTCAAGTTAGAAGGCTGGGAGTTAAAGTTTCAGAGTTAACAGAAATCACCGGACAAAGCAACATTACAAACTATTTCTAGTATCAGTTTGCTGGCTCTCAATTTTCTTTAATCTTCTAGATTCAATAATAATTACAATTAAAATGAATGCAAACAGCCAGGGAAGAAACATTATTTCACCTGCAATTTTATGATATTCTTCCCAAGCAACAGGATCAGTTGTTACTTTTAGTGCATACCAGGACAAAGAGAAAATACGAATTAGGTTAACACAGATTGTTCCAATAATTCCAATTACAAAATAGACTGATTTTCTTGCTCTAGGAATATTCATCTTTAACATGAATGCGCCAATCACTAAAGAAAAAATTATGATACTGTGAACACCTGCAGATGGCCAAAACACCTGTAAAGCCATAGAACCGTGTTCACCTCTCAAGAACATCACATTATCCCTACCAACAGCCATTCCAAGATCTAGTAAAGTGATTATTCCAACATTTGCTTGGACAAAATATGGGACAATGTATTGCAAGGGACCTAATGTATCATATGGAAAGAATGCGTCCAGCGATAAAATAATTCCAGTTCCAGTAAGAAATATTGGTGCAGCAGGTGCAATTCTTACCCATCTTTTTCCAAAGAATACAGACAAAACAATTACAAAAAATATTGCCATGACAATAAAATCCCACATCCAAGTCCAAGAGTAAATTAATTGAACATTAAAATCCTCACCAACTTTTGTCAAATAATCTCTAAAACCATTTTCCAACAAGAAAAGATATCCCATCACTCCAACTGCAATTGGAATTGTGGCAATTAGTCGTCTTTTAGATATTAGAATTTTTAATCCAATTAATTCAGCCACAACAAAAATTAATGCGAATAGATATCCACCACGACCTTCATTCCAACTCCATGCAATTGAATCAGGATAGGCAATTATGGCAAATAAGATTGGAGATGAAATTATAATTATTCCTATAATCAAGTTCAGACTTTGCAATAAAATTTTAGATCATTTGGCAAATAAATAGTTCAAGACTGAAAAATGATTATTCAAACTCATTCATCTGAATCTTCTAGTTCATCAGAGTCAGGATCTCTTCTACCTGGCCTTACTGGAACATAGATGAATGTCATAAATCAAATAAAAAATACTAAAAGATACATTCCAAGGTTTGAAAAATTTACCTAAATTGTAATTTGAAATTCATTAAATCATGAATCCAGTCTACATTCAACTTTTAGAGATTTCAAAGTTGTAAAAAAAGTGATTGCCAAAATTAAAATCGAAACAATTCTGATCGGAATCTCAAAATTTGTAAGAAATGCGGTAGCAGTAGCACCTAATGAACCAAATGTGGAGATTACTGCAAATCCAATTGGACCACAACTGCATGCTCCAGATATAATTCCAATAAATGAACCAGTAATGCCTCCAGAAATTTTTTGTTTTCCAATTGAAAGAACTCTGATTCTATAGATATTCATCGGAATTACAACTGATGCCAAACCAGATAAAATAAGAATCAAAATAAATCCAAATTCGGAATTATTTGGAATGTGAAAAGCAAAATAGGGTTCTAAAAATAGATATTCTGAAATCAATAACATAACAAAAGTCATAATTGAAAAAATCAGAATAGCAAAAAGAAGGTATAATGGAATTTTAAAAATAGTTTTAATCATAGAATTCATTAAATCATTTCATCTAAAACCATCTTAAAAACTGAAAATGGTTGAGCACCAACAATTTTTTCTTGTTGATTCTCAGAAATGATAAAGAAAGTTGGTGTTCCACTTACTCCATTTTGTCTTCCCTCAGAGGTATTGAACGTCACTCTTTTTTGATATTTTCCAGAATCAAGACAATCCTCAAACAAAGTCATGTCCAATCCAAGACTAAATGCAAATGCCTTCAGTCTTTCACTATTTGCCCAACCACCATCTATTTTTGATTCCTGTAAATTATACAGTGTATTATGATATTGCCAGTATTGGTTTTGATCTTCAGCACAGTAACTTGCCTGAGATGCAATTGATGAATGTCTTCCTAGAAACGCCATATCAACAAAAATGAAATTCACTTTTCCAGAATCAACATAATCTTGAAAAATTTTTGGCTTGGTATTATGAAACCAATTATAGCATTGATGACATTGATAATCACCAAATTCAATTATTGTTACTGGTGCATCAAGATTGCCTACAATAGATGAACCCATTTCAGTCGATATTTGACCATACAGTCTAGGCTCAAAATTCATGCTTTGTGAGTCTGATGAGAGTGAAACAGATAGGATTATGCCTAAAATAATTAAACCTGAAATAATTCCAATTATCCCTTTTTTCTTCATAAAAAAAAATTCTTTGATACACTTAAAAATTTATTCCAAGTCCTTGGAATATTTTTTTTTGAAATAATTTGTAAATTTTCCGATTACAGTATCAATTGGACAAACCTCTGCAGATTTTAGACCAGAATGAACTTTGAGATGTTGTTCATATTTGGATCTATTTGAAAAAACCTCATCACATCTTTCACAATAAACTTTGGTTGTTTTTGAAAAAGAATTTCCGTCCACATATTGTAAATAACTTTAGTGCTTATAAAGATCCTGTAAAGAAATATGATATGAATAGAATTCTAGACAGTTTCATTACATGTTTTTTCATCATAATTTTAGGAGGCATGTGGTATTTTTCAACAAAAATTATTCTTGGAAAGGAAAAAAAGAAAATTTGTATTTACAACATTGAGGGAAATGAAATCATTCTACAAGATTTAAGGACAAATTTTGAATCAATTGATGTTGCAAAGAGTTATTCAATTGAATATCAAAGACAGTTTCCATATTACAAATTTGTCATTGAGCCATTATCTTTAAAAAATGGAGGTAAAACAATACCAAGGATTTTCAAAATTTTTTACAAATAATGCATCCTCATATGTGTCGTCATTTCAACCTGATATCTAGTAACAAATCCACAATGAGTGCATGAAAACATTTCCTGTGTCATAGGAGATTCTCGTTCTATGGTTTTTCCATTTACAGAAGAAACTGTAATGGTGTCATCTTTACAGATAACTGCAAAATTGTGTCCTTCCCCGATTGAATCAAGAAATTCCTTTATCGAGGTTATTACCACATCAATTTCGATCTTTTCATGATCATCAAAAGTAGACAGTGTAAATTGATGATTTTTCAGTGTTGGAATTGCAGCAACTTGATCTGAGACATAAATTAACAGTTCCCTTTGAATAGGAAGAATGTCTTTACAGTCAACTGTAAGCATAGTTTCTGTGTATTCTATGAATATTTTAGTCTAACAATACAAAAATTGGTTTTCGAAAATTATTTTTAGAGAAAATAATTCAACTTCAATATGGCAGATTCAGAAACTTTTGGGATTGAGAAGGGTTTTGGCATAGAGGTGATAGAGTGGTTAAATCAACAATCTGCTGAAAAAAAAATGAAGTTAGAAGCAAGATTATACAATCATACAATTGCAACTAAAAATTTTGGTGAATTTGAAATGTTTTCTTGGATTGGAGATGTTCAAAATGCAAGAAAACTTATCATCAAAGCCAGTAAGCGATTTAAAATAAAAATTATCGAAGGAGGATACAAACCAAAAGATAGAATCTTTCAAATGAAAAAATTTGATTTTGCCAAAGTAAAAAAAGGCGATAAGACGATAGGTCAAATTGAATTTTCGGCACCAAGATTTGGAAATTCTAATTGGGAAATTGTAGATGAAGAAAGACACTGAAATGAATGAAATGAATGTTGGAATTATAGGAATTGGAATGCTTGGAAGAGCAATTTCAGAACATCTTTTACAAGAAGGAATTAAAATAATAATCTACAATAGAACTAAAGAAAAAACTAGAGATTTAGAAAATATGGGTGCAACTATTGCTAGTTCACCCAAAGAAGTTGCAGAACAATCAGATTTGGTGATAACAATTGTTAAAGATGCAAATGCGGTAAATGAAATTTCATTTGGAAATGATGGAATCATTCATGGCTTGAAAACAGGTTCAGTAGTTGCAGATATGAGCACAATTGAACCAAATGAATCACAAAAAATCTACGAGAAATTTTTGGAAAAAGGATTTGATAAAATCGATATTCCAGTAATGGGAGGACCAAACGTTGCAATTTCTGGAAATTTGGTAATGATGATTTCTGGAAAAAAAGAGATTACTGAAAAATGTATGCCAGTTTTAGAGAAAATTGCCAGCAAGTCATTTTATTTAGGAAGTAATCCAGTTGCACATTTAATAAAATTAGCAATGAATCTACAAATCACCATGTTATCTCTTGCATTATCAGAAGGAATCACACTAGTCACGAAATCAAATAACGACCCCAAAATATTTCTAGAGATTCTAAATTCAACATATTTTAAAACAGGAATGAGTGAAAACAAGGCTTTCAAGATGATTGATGGAAATTACGAACCAACATTTACCTTAGATAATTTGAAAAAAGATATCTCAACAATGCAAAAGACTGCTGAACAATTTAAAATCAAATTACCTATGCTCCAAAAAGCAGAAGAGGTTTTCACAAATGCATCAAATATGAAATTAGGAGATTTAGACTATACTGGAATTATTGAATATATTAAAAGAATTAATCAATGAGAATTAGATTTTAATTCATTTATTTTTTCGAAATCGCATATAACTAATTCCAGAAACAACCATAACAATTCCAGTAATAACTGACCACATTACAAATGAAGAGATGTGTGACTCATCCAATGCTTTAGAGGAATAAGCATTCCATCTAAAGTTTCTTACTATGAATTTTAAAATTTGAAACATCTAAATAGATTCATTTCAGATAATGAATATGCCTGAATCAGTATGTCCAGATTGCGGAAAACGATTATTTCATGAAAATGAAACAACATTACAGGTACAAGAAACCATACATTCAAAATTTTGCAGAAAAATTCAAGGTGAAACACATAGTTTTGTTCACAGAGATGATTCTCATCTAGATACATTTGATCCTGAACGTGCAAATGATTCAGAGGGCAATCCAGTATTGAGAAAATAATATTTACTCAAAATTATATCCTACCAAAGTTTACACTAATTATTGAATTCAGAGTATGATTTTGATTTAGTAATTGTTGGGGGTGGACCTGCAGGCACTTCAGCAGCATATGCAGCAGCTAAAAAAGGCATTAAAGTTGCAGTTCTTGAAAAAGAATCAACAATTGCTGAAACAGTTAGAACTAGTGGAGTTACATGGATAGAAAACATTAAAGAATTCGGAATTCCGGATGATTGTTTTAATCCAATTCAGAATTTCACATTTTGTTCTCCAAACAATCAAGTTTCTATTTCAGATACAATTGCTCGTGCAGCAGTACTAGATGTAAGAAAGACATACAGATGGTTAGCAGAAATTGCTCAAGATGCTGGAGCAGAAATTTTTACAAAGATTTCAATTAGTGAGGTAATAAAAAATCAAAACGGAGATATTGTAGGAGTAAGAACTGACAAAAATAATCCAATTACATTTAATGCAAAAATTGTAATTGATGCCAGTGGTTTTTCTTCAGTTGTTTCAAAATTAATGGGATTTGTTACACAATGGGAAAGATTTGGTGCTGGAGCAGAATATGAAGCACATGTTGAGAATGTAAAATCAGATACATGGTGGTTAATGGTCGGACAAGAGTATTCACCTGCAGGTTATGCATGGATTTTTCCTTTGGGAGAAAACATAGTTAGAATTGGTGTAGGTGTTGGAAAACCAGATTCAGATATTGATCCTACACAAAGATTAAAAAAATTGATAGAGGATAAAACTGGACCAATTAAAGACCTAGGGAAAATTACACCAATAGAATTTCATTATGGTTTAATTCCCAATGATGGTTTATCGAGAAAAACAGTTTACAATAATCTAATACTAGTTGGAGATTCTGCAGGACAAGCAAATCCACTAGTTCTGGAAGGTATTAGATACGCAATAAAATATGGAAGAGTTGCAGGGGAAGTTGCTGCAAATGCAATCAAAAATAACAATACTGCAGAAAAATCACTAAAACAGTATGAGCAGATTTGGAAAAAAGATATTGAATCAAAAATAAATTCTGCAGGCAAAGTTCAAGATAGATGGATTGGCTTATCAGATAATGAATGGGATAAAGAATTAGACATCATTAAAGAACTCAAAGCAGATGAATTTTTAGATTTCATCAAAGCAGAATTTGGCTTATCAAATATGGTAAAATTAGCCACAAAACACCCAAAAATGATTGTAAGGCAATTATTTGGACTGGTAAAAAAATAATTAGATGGAAAATGGATCCGGTCAAAAAAAAATTCAATGAGTGGGCAGAAAATGGAAAGGCTGAATCTATGGAGATTGAGCATGGAAAGAATGTTTTAAAATTTTTACAAAAAATAAATTTTGATAAAGAATTTTCATTTTTAGATATTGGCTGTGGAAATGGTTGGGTCGTTAGATACATTTCGCAAATAGAAAATTGTAAAACGGCAATAGGTATTGATGTTAGTGACAAAATGATTAAACGAGCAAAAAAATCAATTTCAAAAAATAATCAAGATTTTTTTTGTTCAGAAATAGAAACATGGAATACAAGGAAAAAATTTGATTTTATTTTTGCAATGGAATCAATATACTATGTTGAGTCAATTCCAATTGCACTAAAGAAGATTTTTCAATTACTCAAGCCAGGAGGAATGTTTTGTTGTGGAACCGATTTTTATTCAGAAAATAAAGATACAGCAAAATGGCAAAATATGATGAAAATTAGGATGCATTTACTTTCTGAAAACCAATGGAAAAAATTATTTGCAGAACAAGGATTTAAAGTGAAAATTAAACATATCAAAGATCTTAAAGATGGAAAAAAGTGGAAACGTGAATTAGGAACACTCTTCATCACAGGTGAAAAGTAATATTCAAATTCAATCAGATATTTGATAATCTGTGAGCTGGAGCACGAAACGCTGCTACGGCAGAGGAAACTCCTCCCTCCATACAGGAAATGTGATTTGGAGATAAATAATCAGAGATGATTGGCAACGGAACAGAAATGATATCCAATATGAGGTGTACTGTGATGGCAAAACCTGAGATTCTCATTGAAGGAATGAAAAAGCCGACCCACATGGAGTAAAGCCAAACAGAGGCATATGTGCCTGTACTAGTCTCAGGTAGGCTGCAAAGCGAAATATCGTGAAAACAGAAGGAGGGTTACTCCCAGCACACAAAATTTTTTAAAAATTTTAACTCATTGAACTGACGTGGTCTCTGCAAACTTGTGCATTGCAACCACAGAGAGCATCACACAAGCAAGAACCTTGCATTTCACAATCACATTCTGAACCCATTTCAGATGAAGCTGCACAACCGCATGATGCTTCTTGTGCATCAGATGTTGGTGGAGGGGCTTGATAGGTAGTTTGTGGTGGAGGGGCTGTTTGAGGAGTCTCAGTGTAAACACTAGTGTGTTGTTGATATCCAGAATCATCATCTCTTAATTGTGCTTCACCTCTGTTGGTTTGGTAACCACCAGATGATGAGCTAGTTTGATATCCAACCAATCTACTTGGATCAATACCAGTCTGTCCTTCTGTTTCTTTCTTAAGTTGTCTATTACTAAAAATAAAGAATCCAATACCTGCAACTGCAGCTAAACCTGCCATTCCATAAACAATCATTACTGGAAATTCACCAGTAGATGTTGTTGCATATCCCTCAGGAGCTCTTGGAGTAACACCTGCAATTTCAACACCATCAAAAGTATCTAATGCACCAAAACCGATAATTTTCAAAGTTCCTTGGTCTGAAGATTGTACACTTCTAACAATGTATGGTTTGTCAGCCATAATTTCTGCTTCAAAGACTCTTTCAACTTGACGACCTTCTCTCAAACTACTTTCACCCATAGTCCAACTAGAAACAACAAATCCTGCAATCTCATCACTTAATCCAAAGGTACCGGCATCTACATTGATTCCAGTAGGATCAAACAAAAAGTGCCAGTTAGTTAGTGGTTGTTGTCCGATAAAATCTGCATTAAGAAGTGGTTGAGTAAGAATATCTTCAGCTTCAGTACCTACCATAAATCCATATGCAATTGGTTCTTGATCACGTAATGCGTTAATTGGATAATTAATTTCATGTCCATCAATTACTATTTCACCATCAGCAGACATTCCTCTCCAACCCAAGTCAATTAGGATTTTTTGAGAGTCTTTGGTGATAATGTAATTATCTAAAGTTCCTTCAATGATTACCCTATAATCAATTGAAGTGTTGATATTTCTTGCCTTAAGATGAATATCATAATCCACTGTTAAGTCTGAAACTTGTGCACTACTACCATCATTTTTGAGTTTTTCATTTAATTTCATCATCAAAGTCTGAACGCCAACATCAGTGGCATCTGCAGAACCAATTATACTCCATTCTTTACCTTGTAATTCATCAAACAGGGCTCCGCCTTGTGGATATTCAATAAAGACTGTTTTTTGATAATTATATTTGATATGAGCAGTTTCAGCAGTAGGGTTTAATCTTGCATCTAATTGAGCAGCAAAAGCATTGCCTGTTGTTGAAAATACAATCAATCCAGCAACTAAAATTGTCAATAGAACTGCTTTAGACAATAAATTTGAGCGACAATTTACAGTAATAAACTTATCCTACTTGTGATCGCAAAATTTTGAAAAAGTAATATGGAGTGACGTATTGTCACAAATGTTTCAGGAGGAATTTGAATGATTACAGTTTTAGCAGGTGGAACCGGTTCAGTCAAACTGGTAAGAGGACTTGTCGCCCAAGACCCTAAAGTAAATGTTGTAAGTAATGTAGGAGATAATTATTGGCTTTATGGTTTGTATGTCTGTCCTGATATTGACACTATTGTTTATGGTTTGGCAGACTTGTTAGACCAAGAAAAAGGTTGGGGAATAAAGAAAGATACTTTCAATTTTTTGCGCCAGATGGAAGTCTTTGGTGAAGAAACATGGTTCGGAGTTGGAGACAGAGATGCGGCTACACATTTGATTAGAACAAACATGCTAAAAAATGGCAGAAATCTAAGTGACATTACAAAATGGATGTGTGAGAAATTTGCAGTGAGTGCAAACATCATTCCAGTGACAGACAACACTGTTGAAACTAGAATTATTACTGAAAAAGGAGAATTACATTTACAGGAATATTGGGTAAAACATAGAGGAAAAGATCCTGTTGAAGGAATTCAATACATTGGAGCAGACAAAGCAAGACCAAATCCAGAGGCAATCAATGCAATCCATGATGCAGACATGGTCATTCTTGCACCAGGAAACCCATTAACTTCAATTGGTCCAATGTTACAAATTAAAGGAATTAGAAAAGAACTATCAAAAATAAAGAAAAAGGTTGTTGCAGTTAGCCCATTAATTGGAAATGATGCAGTAAGTGGTCCTGCCGCAAAATACATGCAAGCCGCAGGTATTGAATCAAATGCATATGGATTGGCAAAGATGTACTCTGATGTTTGTTCAAATATTGTAATTGATGCAAAAGATAGACTACTATCAAAGAAAATCCAAAGTCTCGATATGAAAGTTTACGAAACAAAAATCACAATGAAAAATAAACTAGCAGAAGACGCATTAGCTAATTTTATCTTAAAACAAGTGCACGTTTAATTTGAAAATTGCAGTAATCATTCCAGTAAAGACCTTTTCCAAGGCAAAAACAAGATTAGATATTTCATCAGATAAAGTTGAAAAATTATGTAAAGTGATGTTAGAAGAAATTGTACAGACTGCAACGATATCTCCAAGAATTGACAAAGTAATCATTGTAACCAAAGAACCAGCAGTTACAGAAATTGCACAAAAATATAATGCACATATCATTCCAGATGAAAATGAAGAAAGTGTCAACAGTGCAGTTGCTCTAGCAGATAAATTCCTGTTGGAAAATAATTTTGACGCATCCATAGTTCTACCACAAGACATACCATACATCAAAACTCAAGATATTGATTTTATGTTGAATTTTATGACACCACCCAATTTTGCAATAATCATTCCATCAAGAAGATTTGATGGAACCAACGCATTAATGAGAATGCCTATTGATTTGATGAAAACACATTATGATGAAGATAGTTACAAAATTCACATGAATACTGCCAAAGAGCACACCCTAAATGTTGCAATGGTTTTTGTAAAAAGAATAATGTGGGATGTCGACAATATGGAAGATTTGAATTTTCTTTTAGAGCAAGAAGAAAAACCACACATTGCCAAAAAGATTAGAGAGATTTTAGAAATTTCAGAGTAATTATTTGGATCGGACTCTCACCAACAGACTTAAAAACTACTATGAGTAAATTTTAAAAATCAGTATAAAAAGTTTTGAGAGATATAAAATGGTTAAGTCAACAAATCCAAAAGACAGATGCCCAAGATGCGGTCAGGGAAACATAGTAACTGACGCAAATACAGGTGAGAATTTTTGTGGAAAATGCGGATTTGTAATTACAGATAAAGTCGAAGAGTCAGGTCCAGAATGGAGATCATTTTCAAATGAAGGGGAAAACAAGAGTAGAGCAGGAGTGCCAACATCTCTTGCAATGCACGACATGGGTCTTGCCACAATAATTAATCCTCAAAATAGAGATGCAACTGGAAAACCACTCACATCATCAATGAAAAGTACAATTGAGAGATTAAGAACATGGGATAGTAGAAGTCAGGTTCATGAACCAGTTGATAGAAATTTCAGACAGGCTTTCAGCGAACTAGACAGACTAAAAGACAAACTTGCAGTAGGTGACGCAGTAATTGAGAAAGCAGCATACATTTACAGAAAAGCACTTGAAAAAGGACTGGTAAGAGGTCGTTCAATTTCTGCATTAATTTCATCTGCATTGTATGCAGCATGCAGAGACACAGAAACCCCTAGAACACTCAAAGATATTGGTCAAGCAAGCAATATCAAAAGAAAAGATATTGCAAGATGTTATAGATTGCTGCTACGAGAATTAGAACTAAAAATGCCAGTAGTTGATCCTGTAAAATGTATTTCAAGAATTGCAAGTAAAGCAGGACTATCAGAGAAAACCAAAAGAAAAGCAACTCAAATTTTACAAACTGCTGAAGAAGTCAAAATTTCTGCAGGAAAAGACCCAATGGGACTGGCAGCTGCTGCACTGTATGTTGCATGTGTAACAAATGGGGAAAATAAAACTCAAAGAGACGTGGCAGAAGCTGCAGGAGTTACTGAAGTTACAATCAGAAATAGATACAAAGGTCTCAAAGTCGCACTAGACTTGTAGTGAATTTTCTTTTTTTGAAAATAATTTTTGAATAAAAAGCATAGATAATGATGCAATTCCTGAAAGTAGTAATAAAAGTTCGATTGTAGACATTAGTGAGTGTGAAAATGCACTTTCAATAGTTATTGCGTTAATCTGTGAGATAAAATTTGCATAAGAGAAGATAAAATAATTTGTAGCCCAATGAATTAAAACAGATGCAATAAATCCAAATCGCAGATATACCCAACCCAAAATTATTCCAGCTGCCGTAGCTTGAGCAAATTTACCTTCTGACCAGGAATCACCAAAAGCAATATGAGCAAAACCAAACAAAATTCCTACAAAAACAATTAACAAAATTGCTTTTTTGTTATCAACAATATCTAATGATGTGGGAGACCAAAGACATCTAAAGAAATACTTGAATGAAAAGCGTGATGAATACATTGCATACAAGGGAATTCCAATCAAGATTAGTCTAAATCCTAATTCCTCAATTAATGGGGCTAATGAGACATAGAAAAATTGCGTTAGTGGATTCATATCCATTGGAGGAATTATCTCAATTCCAAAATTTTGCTGAACTGCATTAATTGCAGCACTAATCAAAATTAAAATCGATAACCAAGAAGTAATTCCTAACATATAGTTTGACCTAGTATCATAATTTCCACTTGAGATTATTGATGTGAATGATTTTAGAAAATCTTGTTTTGGTCCCAAAACAGATATGGTAAATAGTAACGCATACAAAACCCATAGAAAAACAAATGCATCACCAATTGAGATATCAACTGCTGATTGGTAGATAGAAGTATTCTTGAATAATTCCAAATGTGTTAATGGGAAATCATAGTTGATATCATCACCAATATCACTTTCAAAAATTACAAAGATTCCCATTGGAAATGAAACAAGTAGCAATCCAAAAATCACAGATAGAAATGCAGTAAATGGAATTCCACAGAATTGAATGATTTTACTTGAATCGTACAATGTGACTAGTGTAACTCAATACTTTCTTCGGCAAATCCCAAGTTAATCAAAGTGTCTTTGATTGTGTCACGGTGATCTCCTTGGAGAAAAATATAGCCTTCTTTTGCAGTTCCACCACAAGCATATTTGCTCTTTAGTTCCTTTGCAACATCTTCCAGGTTGTTCAATTTTGGATCAAGACCTTCAATCATAGTACCCTTTTTTTTGAATCTTCTAGTTTCAAGTCGAATAATGATTTTGGTGCTATCTTTGGCTAACTCTCCACATGCACAAAGGTCATCTGGTAGACCACAAGTATTACAAATTACCGCCATTCGTTGTAATTAATCCCACTTTACGACACTATTAAGCCTTCTTTGCTTACAAGTAATGAGAAATAATGAGATTTTTTAGATAGAATTTCAACGTATATTCATGTCTGAGGATTTAACAAAAAAGGCTGCAAACATGTTACTTAATGGAGCCACGCTCTCAAGTGATCCCTGTCCATATTGCAAGGGTGTCAGAGTAATCAAAGATGGTCATGCATTGTGTATTGCTTGTGGTAGAGAGCCTGAAAAAAAATCAGTCCCACAACAAGAGTCACCATCACCAATTCTAAAGACATTTGAAAAAAAATTGGAATCATTATCGCTTGAACTTGAAAAAGAAAGTGATCATAACAAACAGCAAGAAATCCTCAAATCAATCAATTCTCTGCTTGAGACAATAGAAAAACTCAAAGATAAACAATAAAGTATTTATGCCAAAATTATGGGTCTGTAATTAAATGAGTAGTAACAAGAAATCAGCACCTCTTCCAGCATCCAGTGGAGGTTTAATGAGATTCTTTGAAGATGAAACAAAAGGTTTCAAAATTGATCCAAAAATTGTAGTGTCAATCCCAATTAGCTTGATTGCAGTTTCATGGGTAATTGATCTTTTCCTAGCTCCGTGAAAAAACAATGGACAAAGCTCCAGATGATGTTTCTAATATCCATAATAGGTTTTCATTAACCCTTATCAATCCATCAACACACTATTTCTCACTGTTTGTATCATTGGGTGTTGCAGTAATTACAACTCTTGCAATATACTTTGGATATTTCTATTCCTCAATTGAGGATTTTTGGTTTAGAATTCCACTAGTTGTCACGGTTTTGTTTTTGACACAATTACTAGATACAAGATTCACAAAAAAACATGAATATTCAAAATCATTGCATTCATCTTTATTTGGAAATATGTTGTGGACTGCAACTGTACTAGTTGGAATAGCAGGTTGTCTAATTCTCTCAAAAGAAGTAATGCCATTTTTCATAGCATTTGGTGTTTTCCTTTTTGCTAGTTTTAGAATTGGGATTTACACAACCACATTGGGAGTAAATTTGAAAAAAGCATGGGCAATTTGCTTTGTTCAGCCAATTGCAATGTATTTGGTATTGATTCCTCAGGAAATGTGGGTTGAACAAATTTTTGATACCAATGTTTTGTTTTATGGAATTTCATTTATGGCAATTGCAAGTGTTTGGTCATTTATGACAGACAGAGCTGGAAGACCTGGAATGTATAGTACTCACAAAACAATTCAGGCATACTTGGCATCTCAAGGAAATGATCATACGGAGGCTGAAGAGATAATGGAACAACGCTCTAGTGGAACCAAAGTTTCAACATCGCAAATCAAACTAACTACAGACAAAGGAAATAATGAATTTAGAATGGTCTTGCCCGAAATACATCCTGGTCCATATCACCCAGTGGGCGGTAGTAATATCCCGTATTTGATTTACAAAAATTTAGCATCATCTGCAATGGTTATGCACAGTATTTCTGATCATGCATTAAATTTACCATCAAAAAATGAAGTTGAAAATTACCTAAAGACACTAGAAAATAGTACAATTAAAGAAGAAGGAATGCAATGTACAGAGCCAGTAACTGTTCAAATAAACAAATCAAGAGTGATTGGATTATTATTTGGAAAAAATCCATTGTTATTTTTATCACTCTCACCACACGGCATGGAAGATATTCCAAATTATATGAAAATAGAAATTGAAACTTATGCAAAGAATAGAAATTATGCAAAACCATTGATTGTGGATTGTCACAATGCAATGGGTCCAGAAATTTCAGATGAAGATGGTCAGGACATGTTAAAGGCTGCAAAATCATGTCTAGATACTTTGATCACTAAAGAAAGTTATCCAATAGAATTTGGTTACGCAAATTCAGAAAAGATGGATGTATGGACAGAGGATTTGGGAATGGGTGGATTAGGAATTGTCTGTCTAAAGATTAATGATAAAAAATATTTTCTTGGGTGGGCAGATGCCAACAATATGGAAAATGGAGTAAGAGAAAAAATTATCGAATATTTTGAAAAAAGAGGTTCAACATTGCTTGAGATTTGTACATCAGATACACATTTTGCACAAGTAAAGGTTAGAAACAGAAATGGATATTATCAATTAGGACTAATTACAGAGGCTGAAAAACTAGCCAAATGGTTTATGGATATTGCAGAAAATGCTGAGAAAAATACTGCATCTGCAAAATTTGAGATTTTAGAAAATATAGCTGAAGTCAAAGTCATGGGTCAGGGAATTTATGAAGACTATTCTAAAGCACTAGACAATGCATTAAAGATTACAAAGTTTTTCTTGATTGGTAGTGTCGGATTTTTCTTGTCTAGTTTCTTTCTATAGTTTCCATCTCATCTAGATGACCATAAAATTCATCAATAAATGAAGAAAATTTTGTTATTGGAACAATAGGAACATTTTCAATAAAATTAATTTTATCTTGAGATAAAGTCACAATTACAGGTACACCAATTGAGCCAGGTGTTTTTTCAACATACATTTTTGTTCTCTCTATTTGTTTTGAAACCGCTGAATTCAGAGAAGATATAGAATATTTGTTCCAGTGTTTACAATCAATTAAAATTGCAATTCCAAGCCGAATTCCTACTACATCAATTTCCATTCGTGGTTTAGTCATTATCAAATTTTTGACAATTGCAAAATTCTTTGCAGATAAAATTTCAGCAGTTAATCCTTCAAAATCCCTCCAATCCAGTTCAGAGGAGAGTTCATCAATAGGGAATCCTTTTTCAAGAAGAATCATAGCAATTTTTAGTTTGTCGCCTTTTTCAAACTGGTATAAACTACCATCAAAGGTTCCAATTTGATTGTCATTAAGAAAATCAAGGATTTTGTTACAAGTTGGTTCATCAAAATTTGTAACTGCATGAAAATCAGCGACAGAAATACCACCAACAATTATTCCTTTTAATCCTTTGAACAACAAATTTTCAATATTCATAAAAATATTCTATTTACAATCAATTTAGGTTTTAAGAATTTTGTGTCACTATAGATTTTATTATTAGAATGTAAATCACTCATTATGAAAAAAATGCTAGTCTCAATACTAGCAATATTGACATTTGTAGGATTTACAAATTTTGTATTTGCAGAAAATGATCAAAATTTTGAAGAGATTAAATTCATTCAATATCTAGATGAAAATACTGCCCTTGAAGAGACTAGGAAAGGAAATTTGGATATTTACTATTACAAGATATCTCCTGACAGACTAGAAGATAATGAATCTAGAGAAAATTTGAAAACGTATGAATCGACTGGAGGCTCTTACAGTTTACTAGTAAATCCTGCAGAATCTAAAGAGTTCAATCCATTTTCAAACAAAGATGTGAGATTTGCTTTGAATTACCTGGTAGATAGAAAATTAATTGTAAATGAGTTAATGGGAGGATTTGGCAATCCAATAATTTCCTATTATGGTCCATCAGATCCAGAGTTTTTGAATCTGATTGACACTATAGAGAAATTTTCATTCGAATATGATCCGGTTTATGCAAACAAGATAATTTCTAAAGCAATGGAATCAATGGGTGCTGAAAAAAATGGTAATAATTGGACATATCAGAATTTACCAATCAATATCAAAATTTTCATCAGAAGTGATGATCCTGTCAGAAAGTCAATTGGAGAATTACTTGCAAAGGAATTAACTGATAGTGGATTTCAAGTTCAAAAAGATTATGGAGATTTGAATAAAGCATTCGTACTGGTTTATGGTTCAAATCCTGCAGAACTAAAATGGAATATTTACACTGAAGGGTGGGGTCGTTCTGCTTTTGTAAGATATGATTCTGTAGGACTCTCACAAATGTATTCTCCATGGTTTTCAAACATGCCAGGATTTAACATTCCAACAAACTGGAATTATCAAAATAATTCTATTGATGAAATTACAAAGAGAATCTATTCAGGAGATTTTAAAAATTCAGATGAGAGAACAGAGTTAATCAAAAATGCCATCAATCAGGGAATTTCTGAGTCAGTTAGGATTTTTTTGGCAAGTAAAACTGACTTGTATGTAACTAATGAAAATATTTCAGGTGTTGTAAATGATTTTGGTGCAGGAATTCCAACTAGATTCACACCAATTAATGCAAAAGGAGATGGTGAGAAACTTGTAATTGGTGTCAAGCAAATCTATCAAGGTTCATGGAATCCAGTTGCAGGATTTTCAGATACATACTCTAGACAAATTTGGGACATTATTTCAGATCCTGCATTAATTTCACATCCATTTAATGGAAAGATTTTACCATACAGAGTAGATTGGGTTGTTGAGAAATCAGAATTTAAGGGAATTCAAATCCCAACTGACTCCATTTTATGGGATTCCAATCTTAAAGACTGGAGACAAGTAGGAGAGCAACAATTTACAAAAAGTAAAGTAACTTTGGATTTTAAATTTTCAAATTGGCATAATCAAAGTATGATGGACATTTATGATATTCTATACTCTATGTATTTTGCATCAGAGTGGAGTGAGAAAAGTGATGATAGTGATAGAACGTTTGATTCAGAATTCTCACCAAGAGTTTTTCAAAGTATTCAAACCATCAAAGGAATTAGAATTATAGATAATGACACCATGGAAGTTTATCTAGACTATTCTCACTTTGATGAAGGAGAAATAGCACAATGGGGAATGATGTGGAGTTCAGTTCCGTGGGAAATTACAGCAGCCATGGAAGAGACAGTATTAAATGATAAATCATCATTTTCACGAAGTAGTGCCAATAGTAAAAACACTAGTTGGTTATCACTAGTAATTCCCAAAGATGCTATTGAAATCAAGAATGCATTAAAAGAATTTCAGAGTTCAAAACATATTCCAGAATCACTAAAAAAATTGAATTTAGATGAAAGTTATTTTCATAATAGATATGATAAATCAATCCAATGGATTGAGAAATACAACCATGCAGTGATTAGTAATGGTCCATTTTATCTCCAATCATATTCACCTGAATCAAGAACTATAGAATTACAAAAATTTTCAGATACAACATATCAAATGTCCCCTGAAATATTAAAAGAGTTTGAGAATCCTGCCATTCCAGAAATAATTAAAGTTGATTTGCAAAAAAATTATGATTCAGAAGTAGATAATCTGATTGAGATAGATACACAAAATATTGATGAGATTTTATTTTTTGTTTCTGATGAAAAAGGAAATATCATCTACACAGATAGAATTTTTTCAGATAATTCAGGATTCAAAATAGATTTGAATGATATTGATAATGATTCATCCAAAATTTATGATGTAAAGATTTTTGGGATTTCAAATACAGTATTAAAACCAGATTACTATGAGACTAGTTTTATTGCTGGAAGTGAGGATTTATCATTAAAGAATTTAGAGACAAACCAAATTATTGAACAAGAAAACAAAATGTTAGATATTGTAATTCTGATTGTAATTGCTCTAGTAATTATTGGATTAGTTGTTTATTTTAAAAAAATTAGATTAGACCATAGTCACTAGCAATTTTATTGATTTCAATTTCATCATTAATTTTTGAATAGTCTTCAAGAAGATTTTGATTTAATTCGTAAAATGTGTGCCCCCACTTGAATTTATCAAGTAAGGATAATCCCTGGTCCTTGTATCCAAGTATCACAAGTGTTGCACATAGTGCCTCCACAGTTGTTAATTTGCCTAGTTTTGCATAGTTTACAGGATTTCCTGCCAATAGTGGTGGTAGTTTTCGTTTTATTCCAGAAAATTTTGTGGAAAAGGCACTTTCAGCCTTGTTCCAAGAGCAATCTATTCCAATTACTGAATTTACTAAATGTCTATCACTAGGAATTATGGTTTTTTCTGCAAAAGGATCCAAAACTAATCCTTTAGAATTTATTTTTTTTATGCTTTGTGCAAATCCGAATTTAATTATTTTTGCAGCAGTGCACTTTTTTGGATCATCCTGATAAAACATCACAATTTGTAAGCGCACAAATCAAATTTTGTGGAGAGGTATTTTGGATTTACTGTTGAATTTTGTAAGTAACTTTATAGTATAATTTTGATGCCTGATTTTCTTTAATTACTTCTACAGTCCAATTCTCTAAAGGCAAAAATGATTCATCATTTTCAGGCAAAATATTGAATTTTTCTAATCTTGCATCAGTGCCACTATATCTCACCTTGAAATTCTCACCATTAACAGACACAGTATCAAAAATCTGTCCAGGTTTTCTTGTAGACTCTGATACCAAACAATCATCATCTTGACCAATAATACATTGACCCAATTCATTTGAAACTTTGAGATTCACTTTAGATTCATCACCTGGAACTGAAATTAGTGAACCAGACAAAACACGTGGAAGTAATGTGCTAGTTTCATTTATTTTACTTTCTAATTTTACATCTACTGAATTTTCAGTAATTCTATTTTGTTTTTCAAATAAGATTTCAGGTGATTTTACTGGAATTTTATCAACTACTGAAAATACTAGATGTTTTGTTTCAAAGTCAGCATCAACTGTCACTTCGTAATCTCCAACAGAATCAGAAGAATTAGGAATTACAAACTCATATACAAATGAGCCATTTGGTCCAGGAAGAATTGTGGTTATGGAACCCTTGTGAACACCACAAATAAAAGAGCCACACGTGATTTCGGATTCTGACTTTTTGATTAAACTAATTTTATATTCTTCAAGATAAATTAGTTTGTTAGGTTTTCCTGTAATCTGTACAGAGTCACCGGGGAAATATTGTTTTTGATTTGATTCCAAAATTAGTGTTAAATCATCATCTCCTCCATATTCATATTCATTCACAACTGTAAATGGTATTTTTGTAGAATGTTGTCCATAAAAGCTTCTCACTTCATAATTACCACTTTTGAAAATTGTAATTGGTAGTTCAAATTCACTTGAAAAAACTCCAGATGATGATGGAAAAATAGCAGATTCATGAATTAATTTTGGTGGTAATGATGAATCTAATACCTGTATTACTACTCTATCAGGAATACCCAATCCTACAGACTGCATTCGGGCAAATATTTTACCATCAACATGTAATTTCTCACCAGCATAGAAAAGATTTTTTTGTAAATTTACAAATATTGGAGATAGTGATAGTGAATCATTTTCAGGATCTTTTGAAACTT
>VMBT01000647.1_pt1 | contig 21251 bp, 21 predicted proteins | sample 4404301 | NCBI WGS metagenome assembly VMBT01 (sample SAMN12238535, study PRJNA552566) | marine metagenome | isolation source: Coastal seawater | place: USA: coastal Georgia, Sapelo Island | collected 2008-08/2009-08
ATCCCGCGGCGCTCGGCCTCGGACTCGGGCAGACGGATCAACTTGTGGCGGACGACGTCGTCGGCGAGACGGAGCGAACGCTCGAGCTCATCGAGGGAACCCGCGGGGGCGAGGCACTCGATGACGAAGTAATACCCGGTCTCTTTCTTGTTGATCGGGTAAGCGAAGGGGCGCTTGCCCCACCAGTCCGGCTTACCGTGGACCGAGCCGCCGGCCGCACCGATCGCCTCGGTCGCGGTCTTCACCCATGATTGGGCGACGGGCTCGTCGACATCGGTGTCAACGATCACCATGAGTTCGTAAGCACGCATCATCTGCTGCGTAACTCCCTTCGGACGTGGCCACCTCTCGGAGGCCGTGGCCCCGATGCCTTCGCAGTCGGAGCAGGGTGGATATGTCGACGGCAGGGTAGCCCCGACAGGACCGATTCGCTCATGGGAACCATCCTCTTAGCGGGGTGTGACAGTCGACCCGATCGCTTGAGGATGCTCAGCCCGGGCAGGGGCGATCGCTCACCGAGATCGTCGATCCCTCAACTAGGCCGAGTCCCGCGAGCCCCCCAGAGGGCGCCTCAACGGCCCACCGGTACCCCACCGCCGTCGAGTAGCGCTCGCATTCCGGCGTGGTGCAAGGAGTCATCTCATCAGAGGAGAGGAATTCGCCCGACGAATCGAAGTACGCGATCGAGAGGGGGATGAGGGTGTTCTTCATCCAGAAGGTCCCCGTCGACGGCGCCGGTTGCGCGAACACCATCGCCTCGGCCTCACCGAAACCGGTCGCGCCCATCATGCCCCGGGCACGACGCTCAGGGGTGTCCGCCACCCACATGCACAACTCACGGGACACTCCGTCGATCGGCATCACGGAGACCAACACCGACTCGAACCCGGCCGGGGTGACCGCGTCGGGAACCGACACCTCGACGTCCTGATCGGCGGAGCAGGCGAGCGTCATGGTCGACGCCGCGATCGACGCGATGACCCGCCGCGATCGACGTCTCACAACGGAAGGACGCGAAGGAGGTGATGCCACCGACACTCGGTACACGCCTCCACCACATAGGCCCGCAGATCGCGCCCCGTCGCCGACAACTGTCGGAGTTCACGGGCGGTCGACACGCACCTTCCGTGAGCCGGCAAGCGATGACCGAACACATAGGTCACCAACCGGAGGCGGGATTCCTCGCAGATCGGACAGTCCGTCTCCGTCTCGGTGCCGACATTGCGAGCCGCCCGAATCAACTCCGGGTGGGCATCACACACCTCGTCACGACGGAGCCGGCCGAGGCGAACCTGGTTCACGAGCATCCGCCGGGCAAGGCGATGGTCGACGATGCCTCCCCGATCGGGTGACCCGCGCAGCGCTCCCACCGAGAACGACATGGCCGCAGGGTAACCCACCGCAACCGCTCACGGCCGAGGGAGCGGAACCGATCCTTCGCTCAGTTTCCGACGCCCTCGCGGGCGATGATCTCGGCCGGCCGCGGCCTCCCGAACAGGTACCCCTGACCCCGATCGCACTTCAACTCCCGGAGCCGCGACAGCTGCAGTGGTGACTCCACACCCTCCGCGACGACCGTCACCCCGAGTGAGCGGCCGAGCTGCACGACCGCCTCCACGATTGTCGAGTCGTCATCGTCGATACCGAGTCCGGCGACGAACGAACGGTCGATCTTGATGGCCTCCACGGGGAAGCGTTTGAGATACGTCAACGATGAGTACCCCGTACCGAAGTCGTCGACCGCGATGTGGACACCGAGTTGCTCGACCTCCCGGAGCGCGGTCGTCGCCGCGCGGGCGTCGGTGAGCAAGGCCGTCTCAGTGATCTCGAACCACAACGAGTCGGCATCGACACCGGAGTCCTCCAGGGCCTCCGCTACCCGAGCGGGAAAGGTCGGGTCCACGAGTTGGCGGCTTCCGACGTTGACCGAGATCGAGCCGGACGCGAAGTCGAGGCCGTCCGCCCGCCAGCGCGCCAGTTGGGCGAGGGAGTCGCGCAACATCGCGGCGCCAAGATCAACCAGGAGACCGGAGTCCTCCGCGAAGGCGAGGAAGTGGGCGGGGGTGAGGAGCCCACGGTCGGGGTGAAGCCACCGAGCGAGCACTTCGAAACCCGTCGTGCGACCCGAGGCGAGATCGACGATCGGTTGGAAGTACGGAACGATCTCCCCGCGCTCAATACCTCGACGAAGCTCTCCCGCCGTGCGGAGGTCGGCCACCTTCGACTCGTGACCGCCGGCCTCGAACGCCTCGACGCAGTCACGACCCCGAGCCTTCGCTCGATACATCGCGGCGTCGGCATCGCGGAGCATCTCACCGGGCGTCATTCCGGCATCGTGATTGGTCGAGTAGCCGACACTCGCTGTCACGAAGAGCTCGTGATCACCGATCGTGATCGGAGGGTGCACCGCGGCGCGAAGCCGCTCAGCGGCGACCGCGGCATCCACGGCTCGCCCGCGGCCGTCGAGGACCACCACGAATTCGTCCCCACCGAATCGGGCGAGGACATCCCCCTCGCGAACAGCGGTCTGCAGTCGCTGTGCGACCTCTTGAAGAAGCTCGTCGCCGATCACATGGCCGAGGCTGTCGTTGACCACCTTGAAGTGGTCGAGGTCGATGAACAAGATGCCGACGGCCGAGGGCTGAGCACCGGTGAGCCGCTGCTCCAGAATGCTCATCAGGTAGGCGCGGTTCGGAAGGCGGGTCAACTCATCGTGGCGGGCCGCGTGCTGGAGTTGCTCGGCCGTGCGTCGCTGCTCGGTGACGTCCTCGATGTGGTTGATGGCGAGGAGCACTCCATCATCCTCAGAGACCGAAACGCGCGTTCGCGCCCACACCCAGGAGTTGTCCCGACGACGGAATCGCTGATCCAGTCGATACGAGTCGACGAGCCCGAGTTCGAGCCGCGCCCGGTGCGGCTGGGCCTGACGAACGTCGTCGGGGTGAGTGAACTCACGCAGGGTGCGCCCGACGAGCTCGCCCGCTGAACGATCGAGCATGTCGGCGAGGGATTGGTTGGCATCGACGATCCGGCCATCGTCGAGACGTACGAGCGCCATGCCGGTGGGAGCCGACTGGAACGCCTGCTGGAACCGGTGACGCGCCTGATCGAGGGCCTCGCGCTCCTCCACACCGCGCGCCCGATCGCCCCATCGGAGGAGCAAGGTGCCGTCGGGTCCGGGGTGAACCGTGATCGAGACCTCGACATGGGAACCGTCGGGGCGCTCCACCCGCGCCTCAAGTGGAACGTGCTCAGCTTCGGCACCCGCCGGCGGAGCGATATCCATCGCAAGCCAATCGGCCAGTACGCCTTGATCGGCATCGACCAGCACGGTGTCGGCGTCGACGCCGACGAGATCATCCACCTCACGAGCCAACAGAGCGCACGCCGCGCGATTCGCGATCCTGATCCGGCCGGTTCCGTCGACCTCCATGAGGGCTTCCGGGAGGGTGTCGAGCAGGTGCCTCGCGGGATCACCGCTCCGCGCCGACAATTCGCGTTGAGCCGACCACCAGCCAAGCGCGAGCACCACAAGCACGGCGCCGACGGCGATCGCGGCGCCGACCACCACCTCATCGGACACGACGAGAGCCAATGGAGACCAGACCGACATCGCCGAGGTCACTCCCGACCGGGCACCTTGATCACCCCTGCTGTCCCGCGAACCACACGTCGAGGCGAGCTCTGATCTCGGCATCCCCAACGAGGCCCTCCTCGAGGCGGATCTCGAGAAGATGCTCGAGCGCGCGTCCGACGATCGGCCCCGGCGCGACACCGAGATGCGCCATCACCTCACCGCCGTCCATCTCCGGCCGAAGGGCGGCGAGCTCCTCCGCCGCGGCCAACTCCGTGATCCGCTCCTCCAGCTCATCCATACGCCGCGAGAGGGTCCGAGCTTTCTTCTCGTTCCGCGTCGTGCAGTCGCATCGCGTCAACACGTTCAACTCATGCAGTAGATCGCCGGCGTCACGCACATACCGACGCACCGCTGAGTCGCTCCAGCCAAGGCGATAGGTGTGGAACCGAAGGTGCAGGGCGACGAGCTCGACCACCGCAGCCACATCGTCGTTCGAGTACCGGAGTTCGGTCATCCGCTTCTTGGTCATCCGAGCGCCGACCGCATCGTGATGGTGAAAGGTCGTCCCCTTCCCCTCGGCGTAACCGCGGGTTCTCGGCTTGCCGATGTCGTGGAAGAGCGCGGCGAGGCGCACGATCCGGAAGTCGAAGTCAGGTCGATCATCGGCCTGCTCCGCCGGGGGTCGGACATTCTCGATCACCGCGAACGTGTGGGTCAGCACGTCCTTGTGCCGGTGGATCGGGTCGTGCTCGAGGCGCATCGCCGGCAACTCCGGGAGGAACTGATCGGCCAGTCCCGTCTCCACGAGGAACCACAGGCCGGCGGTCGGATGATCCAACGTGATCAACTTGTCGAACTCATCGCGGATGCGCTCCGCCGACACGATCTCGAGCCTCGGGGCCATCGCTCGAACCGCCGCGACCAACTCATCGGTCGGTTCCAGTCCGAGGCCCGCGAGGAACCGAGCAGCCCTCAACATCCGGAGCGGGTCGTCGCTGAAACTCACCTCAGGGCCGAGAGGTGTGCGAAGCACGCCGCTCATGAGGTCTCGGGCGCCATCGAAGGGATCGACCAGGGTCGGCGTGCCATCTCCAGTGACCTCGAGGGCCATCGCGTTCACGGTGAAGTCACGACGGGAAAGATCGGTCTCGACATCGTCGGCGAACACGACATGGGGCTTGCGCGAGTCATCCGTGTACGACTCGGCCCGGAAGGTGGTGATCTCGTAGGTGCGCTGCCCTGAGCGCGCGCCGACCGTCCCGAACTTCTCCCCTTGGTTCCACACCGCGTCCGCCCAGCCGTTGACACAGGCCTTGATCGCCTCGGGACGGGCATCGGTGGTCAGGTCGATATCGAACTCAGGCGAGGCGGGATCGACCCGGCCGATCATGAGATCGCGCACCGAACCGCCGACGATGTACAGGCGGTGACCGGCCTCGCGGAACCGGGCCGCGATGGGGGCCAGTTCGTCGAGCACGGCGGCGAAGCGATCGGGAACCATCTCGTCCGGAGGCTACTTGCGCCCCTACCGGACCCGGGGTGAGCGACCGAGCGCCCTCTGCGCATCCATCGCACTACCGTCGAACTCGGTGGACACCTCCAATCGACCGCTCGTGGCCGACACGCCGGCACGCGAACAGCGACCGGAGGGCCACTCCCGACCCCGGTCGCGCACCGAACGGGCGACGCTGATCGACTGGCCCTTCGATCCCTCGGTAGCGATGCTCCAGCCGATCGATCACACTCGGCGGGTCATGCCGTCCGATATCGACGAACTTGTCCAACGGGCGGCCGAGGAGGGTCGGAGAGCCGTCCGAACATCAGCGCTCTTCCCTGGATCAGCCGATTCGGCGCTCGACGTCGGCTTCATCCCGATCGACGAGCTGGTGCTGCTGCGGCGATCACTCAACGACGACACGGGAGGAGCGCGCACGGGCCGAATTGGGCGCCTCGGGAGACGCCGTCTTGACGACGCGGCGCGAGTCGATGTGGCGGCCTTCGGTCCGCTGTGGGGGCACGACCGAGTCACCCTGTCGGCGACGAGAGCCGCGACCGCCTCGTCGCACTCACGCTCCGTCACGGCCGATGGCCGACTAGTTGGCTTCGCCATCTCCGGACGAACAGGCCGGAGCGGCTACCTGCAGCGGCTCGCGATCGACCCGACCCACCAGCGACGCGGATTCGGACGACTCCTCGCTCTCGATGCGATGTGGTGGATGACGCGGCTGCGCTGCGCCGACGTCTGGGTCAACACCTCGGTGAGCAACGTCGCTGCACTCCGTCTCTACGAGGGTCTCGGTTTCGAACGACGCCCCGAACAACTCGTTGTCGCCGAACTCGACCTCACCTCTCCGGGGGTACCGCGATGACGCACTCCCGGCTCCTTCCGGTCGTGATCAGCGCGACGATCACCACTGCGGTTGTGCTCGCACCAGGGTTCGGACCGGGAGGCGCCCGCGCGACAGCAGAGGACACCTCGGCGGTCGAGTTGGTGCTTCAGGATCTGGACTTCATCGTCGAAGACGCGCTCCGGCTCGAGTTCCTCGTGGTCGGGGATGCCCCCGAGATCGCCCCGGCATCCACCACAACGTCGACCACCGCCCCCGCCCCATCGACGACGCTCCCAACCGAGGATGATGCTGCGAGCGACCGCATCCCAGCCGAATCAGCAACCACAACCACCTCGTCAACCACCTCGTCGCAGGGGTCGCCGTCGTCGGCTGTTCCGTCCGACGATCCGCCGAGCGACGACGGTGGGGACATCGAACCTGACCCATCGGTTATCACCACGGTGAGAGTCGGTGTTCACCCCGCCATCGAGACGAGGGTTGGCGCCGCGGTGCTCCGCACCGGCCCGGTGATCCCGAGCGCCCTCGGCGAGGCCATGGACACCGTCGAAGTGGACGTCTCCCGATACGCCGAGGTCGACCCCGACACAGGTGAACGACGGTTGCGCGTGACGACACCTATGCGCGTCACGGGCGATAAAGGCCCAACGCGGGCCGCCATCCTGGAGACACCCGGGCCTGGCCTCTACCCGGTCACCGTGTCGCTGCTCCGTGATGGCGAGTTGCTCGCCGCGCATCTCACCATGATCGAGTACTCACCGAGCATCGGAGCAACCGACTGGTTGGGACCGATCGGGCTCTCCGTCCTCGCCGCGATCCCGGAGCCCGACCCGGCGACCATCACCAGCGCCCTTGTCTCCACTCGCAACCAAATCGATCTTCTCGGCCTGCTGGCCGAGCGGGCCGATGTTCCACTCACCGTGGCGATTCCACCCTCGCTCGCCGTTCGGGTCGCCGAGGGGGATCCCGGTCTCGGAACGACCGCTCCCCTGCTCCCCGGGCTCCTCGCCGGGGACGAACTCGTGGCGCTCCCTCGTCTCCGAGTGGATCCCGCCGCGGCCGCCGCCGCGAACCTCGACGAGTTCTTCGCGCGCCAACAGAGCCTTGGAGCGGAACAACTCGCTCAGGCTTTCCCCGAGTCGACGATCCAGCGGACGGTGTGGTTCGCCCATCCAAGTGTCGCCTCGAGCCACGTCACCTCTGAGGCGGCCACCCTGCTCCGTGACCTCGGCACGCAGGTCGTGGTCGTCGACTACGAGGACTACACCTCATGGGAAGGCAACGTCGCCGGGCTGACCGACCCCACCCTGCTGACCCGCATTCCCCATACCGATGGCACCGACGGCCGGGTTGCGGTCATCGACCCGGTGAACATCGAACTCGAGCCCTCATCGGCCACCCTCGGCGTCTCCGCGGTCGACCGGGCGGTTCGGGTTCTCGCCGAGATCTACGCCATCCGACACCAGCAGGGTCCCGCCGATCGATCCATGGTGCTGAGCGGCATCGGGTTCGGAGTCCCCGACGCCGAGGTGGTCGCCGTCATCGAGCGCCTTGCCTCAGCCGACCGAGCTGTCGAGTTCCGCCCCCTCTCCGCCGCTGCCCTGAGCACGGACATCCAACGTGTCGGTGACGAGGAGGTGTGGGTCCGCTGGTCGGGAGCGCCCGAGACCGATCTTCGCCCCCGGGTGGATGCCGTTGACACGGCGCGAGCCCGCATCGCCGACATCGCCCCCATGCTCCCTGCAGACGATCCGCGGGTCGCCCAGTGGGCGTCTCGGCTCGAGGGCAGTTACTCCTCATTCGTCAGCCCAGCCGAGGCCGCGGCCACCACCGCCCGCGTAGCGGCTGAGCTCGACGCGATCGTCGCCGCGATCGTCCTGCCGGAGACGCCGATCTTCAACCTGACCGGAGCCGACACCCCCCTTCCGGTCAGCATCGAAAATCGGGGGGACACACCGCTTGAGGTCATCGTCCAACTCGTGTCCTCGCGACTCGAGGCGCCGGCCGGTCAGCGAGTCGTCCTTCCCGTCGGATCGACGACCTTGCGGATCGAGGTGTCGGCCATTGGTACCGGCACCTTCCCGATACTCGTCGAGATCCTCTCCCCGACCGGGACGCGACTCGGCCCCGAGATCACGCTGACAGCTCGATCGAACTCGGTGACCGGCCTCGGACGAACGGTCGCCGTCGGTCTTGTGCTCGTGCTGCTCAGTTGGTGGTTGAGCCACTTGCGGCGGGCTCGTACCAAACGAGTGGCGCAGCGCCTCGACGCATCAGTTGGCGCGCATCCGAGCAACGCCGGTCAGATCGAGTTGCCGTTCGACGCACATAGCGCGGATGACACCGCTCGGCACGATGGTGATCCAGGGGCTGGATAGTGTCCTGCGGATGACCGCCGGAACCGTTCGCATCGTCACCGACAGTGCCTGCGACCTCCCCGACGACCTCATCGATGAGTACGGCATCGCCGTCGTTCCGCTTTCCATTCGTTTCGGCGCGGAAGAGCTCATCGATCGTGAGCAGTTGAGCGTCGGCGAGTTCTGGCAGCGCTGCGCAGCAAGTGAGGTCCTGCCCGAGACCGCGGCCCCCGCTCCAGGACAGTTCGAGGCCGCCTACCGGCGCCTAGCCGGCGAAGGGGCGTCAGCGATCGTCGTGGTCTCACTGTCAGGCGCTCTATCGGCCACCATCCAGAGCGCGGAGCTCGCGGCACGAGGGGTCGCCGACGAGATCGATGTTCGAATCGTCGACTCCCGCTCGGTCACGCTCGGACTCGGCACGATGGTGCTCGCCGCGGCTCGTGCGGCGGCGGCCGGCTCGAGCGCCGACGAGGTGGTGACCCTGGTGGAGAACATGTCGCGGCGAACCAAGGTCTTCGGAGCTCTGGACACCCTCGAGAACCTTAAGAAGGGCGGTCGGATCGGCGGTGCCAAAGCGTTGCTCGCCACCGCTCTATCGATCAAGCCGATCATCGAGGTCGTCGACGGCGTCGTCGAGCAGGGCGGGAAACAGCGCACTCGCTCGAAAGCGCTCGCCTTCCTTGTCGACAAGGTCGCGTCCTTCAGCGGGCAGGTCGAGAACCTCGCCGTCCTCCACGCGGACTGCGACGACGTCGATGCGCTCGTGTCGCGCCTACGTGAGGTGCACGACGGCGAGATCGTCGTCGGTCGCATCGGTCCGGTGATCGGGGCGCACGCTGGTCTCGGAACGATCGGCGTCGCCTTCCAGACGCGGGATTGATTGACCGGCTCCGAGACGGAGCCGCAACTAGCGTGAGGGGCGCTCATGTCCCCACCGCCCTCCTCCGAGGGGCCCGTCGACCACGCGGCCCGGGTGCTCGCCGACCGTTATCGGCTCGAACGACGCATCGGCCAGGGGGGTATGGCCGAGGTGTGGGTGGCGGTAGACGAACAACTTGACCGACGGGTTGCGGTCAAGTGGTTGAAGCCGAACCTCGCCTCCGATGAGGTTGTCGCCGAACGATTCCGTCGGGAGGCGATCGCGGTCGCGCGCCTCAATCATCCAAACATCGTCACGGTGCACGATGTCTTCGAGCATGACGGCCGTCAGGCCGTCGTTATGCAGTTGATCGAGGGACAGAGCCTCCGTCAGGTGCTCGACAACCGCAAGCGGCTCGGCCCGGAGTTGACCATCCACATCGGCGCCTCGGTCGCCGGGGCGCTCGACGAGGCGCATCGGGCGGGCTTCGTACACCGCGATGTGAAACCGGGCAACATCTTGTTCACCCAGGACGGTCGCGTGCTGCTCACCGACTTTGGGATCGCGAAGGCCCTCGACACGATCGATGAGGACCTCACCAGCGACAACGTGATGATGGGCACCGCGAAGTACCTGGCTCCCGAACAGGTGCGTGGCCATCGCCTAGACGGTCGTGCCGACCTGTACTCCCTTGGCCTCGTCCTCTACGAATGTCTCGCTGGCCGAGTTCCGTTCCTTGGCAACAACGACGCCGAGACCGCCCTCGCGCGGCTCCAGCGGGACCCAACCGACCTCGCCCACCTTCGTCCGACGCTTCCGCTCGGGTTGGTGAATCTGATCCACAAGACGCTCGCCCGCAACCCGGCGCATCGTCCACCGACGGGCGCCGACCTCCGAAAAGAACTCATCGCGGTCGACACCACGCCGCCTCACATCGACGGCACTCCCGTCGAACCGCCGCCCGTGCGCACCGAGCCGCGCCGTGACGCGAACGGCTCACCGGTCGTGCCGGCGAGCGATGCGAGTGAGCGGATCACCGACCGAGTGGCAGCCGTCACCGATGACCGCCCTACCGCGTCTCGGCCGAGCGTCGTCGGCCAGCCCACGATCGAGGCAGCGGACTCGGCACCGGCCGACACGGCGACCGGGGACCGCCGCGAAGAGCCAGCCGACGAGTCCTCGACGATCTTCGGCGTGCCGCTTCCGGCCAACTCGGGTCGCACCCTCGTCGTCGGGGGATTGATCCTCGCCGTCATCGCGACGCTCGCGGTGGTGCTTCTGCGGGAGCGGCCCCCGTCCGCTGACATCTCGCCACTTCCTGAGATCACCGCAGCACCGATCGAGGTCGATCCGGGTGAGCCAGTCGTCCTCGACTCGGCCGCTGAGCTCGACAACATCGACCGGCCGGTGTCGGAACTCGGCGTCCCAGGCATCCGGGCTTGGGACCCCTTCGGTGACAACAACTCGGAGAACGACGCGCAGGCACCGCTCGCCCTCGCCGATCAGAGTCGATCGACCGCTTGGGCGACGGAGTGCTACTCCGACAAGTACATGGGGGCGAAGCTCGGGGTTGGACTCGTTCTCACCCTTCCAACCACTTCGACGGGTCGACTCACGCTCGAGTCACTCAATGCCCCGTTTCAAATCGACATCATGTCGAGCATGGCGGCCGAAGCGCCGACCGATATCGGCGCTTGGGCGATGGTGGGTGACACCTCCTACGACACCGAGCCCGGTCAACTCGTGGTCGACGTCACGGTGCCCGCGAGTCATCTCTTGATCTGGCTCCGAGAACTCGGCCCCGATGAGGCGTGCAGTCGGGTCAATCCGTTCCGCGGTCGGATCGGTGAGATCACATGGTCCGCCGCCGGCTGAGTGACGACCCCGAGGTCCTCCTTCATGCCGCTCGCCAGGGCGATCGCGCCGCTCTCGAAGCACTCCTTCGATCGGTGCACGATCGAATGGCAGCGGTCACACGACGCATGCTCCGAGACCCAGGCGATGCCGCCGACTGCACTCAGGAAGCGTTGATTCGTGTCGTTCGCGGGCTCGCCGGCTTCGACGGTCGATCCTCGTTTTCGACCTGGTGCCACCGGATAGCGGCCACCACTGCCCTCGATGAGCTTCGTCGTCGGGCACGACGGCCGCTCACCGTTCACGAATCCGATCGGGAGCCGATCTCCTCGGCGCCGAGTCCCGAGCAGGCGTCGCTCGATGCGCTCGCGCTCGCCGACATCGACACCGTGTTGGCACACCTACCGGAGGAGTTCCGTCAGGCCGTGGTGTTGAGCGATGTCGCCGACCTTGACTACCCGTCGATCGCCGAGATTCTCGACGTCCCGATCGGCACGGTGAAGTCCCGCGTCGCTCGCGGCCGCGCGCTACTGCGCGATCAGCTCGGGAACCCCACGGGAACCAGTGAACGTCGAATGGGAGAGGAGTGATGAGCGTGGACGATGCGGGAATCGACGACGGCGACGGCGCGCCAATCGACGCACTGCCTGATGATGTCTTGCAAGCCCTGCGCTCGGTTGAGATCGACGAACTCGCTCGCGAGCGGGCGATCACCGCGGCGCTCGGTGCCGCACCTCGGCGGGAACGCCGTTGGATCAACTCGCCATCACTGCTTGGCGCCGCGGCCGCGGCCATCCTCGTCATCGCTGGAGCGGCGGTCATCCTCCCGCGAGGAGGCAACGACTCGGACATCGCGATGGAGTCCGCCTTCGACAGTGCGTCGGTCGAGGCGACACAACTGGAGTCCGCCGAGGCAACTGAGAGCGATGTAGTGGTCGAGGAGCGGGTCGCGAGCGAGGAGTACTCGGCCGAGGAGCCGGCAGCGATCGAAGCGGCCCCCGCGATGGCCGACACCGATGGGGCCGACGCCAGGTCCGCGGTCGACGATGGCGCGGAAACGCCCGCCGAGCTGTTCGACGAGGCCACCGAGGCGCTCGCGGCGATTCAGTCGGGCGAACTCAAGCCGCCAACGACGGACTGCGTGATGATGGGTGGAGGACCAGTGGTCATCACCCTCTTCCGTGGTGTCGAAGTCGTGCTGTTCGCCGATCTCGCGAATGGCTCGGTTACCGCGCTCGCAACCTCCGACTGTGAGTTCGTCGTCGAGTATCAGGCCGTCCCCTGAGCGGTTTCGATCCCGGAGGCCGCCGCTACAGTCGACCCATGGCCGGCACCCCGTTCACCAACCCGGACTGGGCTGAGGAGACGACCGAGCAGATCGACCGTCTCGTCGGCGTCGTCCGGGATCGAGTGACGAACAACATCATCACCGTGGTCCGCGCGGTGGTGTTCGGCCTTCTCGGCGCCCTCCTCGGCATATCGATCATCGTGATCGGACTAATTCTCGCGACACGGGGCCTGCAGATCCTCATCTCCCTCGTGGTCTCCGATGAGCGCGCCGTGTACATCAGTTATCTCATCGTCGGCGTGATCCTCGTGGTGGGCGGTTCGGCCGCCATGCGACGACGCTTCGGCGCCTCCTGACCCCGAGGAGCATCATGTCCACTCCCCCCAACGACGTTCGACCGGTCATCATCATCGGTTCTGGTCCGGCTGGCCTCACCGCGGCGATCTACACCGCACGCGCCTCGCTCGCACCGCTCGTGATCGAGGGGGAGCCATCGTCCACGAGTGACCAGCCCGGTGGCCAATTGATGCTCACCACCGAGGTGGAGAACTTCCCCGGCTTCCCCGAGGGAATCATGGGCCCAGAGTTGATGACCAATTTCAGGGCGCAGGCCGCGAGGTTCGGTGCGGAGTTCATCACCGAGAAAGTCACGCGAGTCGACTTCTCGGAGCGTCCGTTCCGTGTCTGGGTCCGCGATGACGAGTATCGAGCCGAATCGGTGATTGTCTCCACGGGCGCTCGATCCCTCATGCTCGGTCTCGAAGCCGAGCAACGACTCATCGGCCACGGCCTCTCCACCTGCGCGACCTGCGACGGATTCTTCTTCCGAGGTCACGAGATCGCAGTGGTCGGTGGAGGGGACTCCGCTATCGAGGAGGCGACCTTCCTCACGAAGTTCGCTGACAAAGTCACGATCATCCACCGGCGAGACGAATTTCGCGCCTCCAAGATCATGCAGCAGCGAGCCTTCGACAACCCGAAGATCGAGATCCTCTGGAACCACACCGTCTCGGAGATCAACGGCACTGACAAGGTGGAGAGCATCGAGGTGACCGACACGGTCACCGGCGCGACGTCAACCCTCGCGGTGACGGGCGTGTTCATCGCGATCGGTCACCGACCGAACACCGACCTGTTCACCGATGTGCTCGACATGGATGAGACCGGGTATCTCGAGACGGTGCCCGGATCGAGTCGTACGAATATCGACGGGGTGTTCGCCTGCGGCGACGTCCAGGATCACACCTACCGCCAGGCGATCACCGCTGCCGGCTCGGGGTGCATGGCCGCGATCGACGCCGAACGCTGGCTCGAGTCTCAGCACAGCTGAGACCGTCCGGACTCGGCGTGATCACCGGGTCTAGGATCGTCGGCCGAAGCGAGGAGCGACATGGCCACCATCAACCTGACCACCAACACCTTCGACGAGACCATCGGCGGGTCCTCACTCCCCATCGTCGTCGACTTCTGGGCCGAGTGGTGCGGGCCGTGTAAGCAAATCGCGCCGATCCTTGATCAGATCGCCGAGGAGCACTCCGGCGAGATCACCATCGCGAAACTCAACGTGGATGAGCATCCCGACATCGCGATGCGCTACCAGGTGATGAGCATCCCGACGATGCTGTTGTTCTCCGGAGGCGATGTCCGCCGTCGGATCGTCGGCGCCAAGAGCAAGAGCGCCCTGCTCCAGGAGTTCGACGAATTCCTGAGCGGTTCCCACTGACCCCGGGGGCCGCGGGAGAGGCGGTCCGAGATCTGCAGCGTCGTCTCACCTCGCTCGGTCTAACCGTCTCGAATGTGGAACTTGGTCGCTTTGGCGAATCAACCGCCGCAGCCGTCATCGAGTTCCAACGTTCACGGAATCTGGCCGAGACCGGCGAGTGCGACGAACCGACGTGGTCGTCCCTCGTAGAGGCCGGTTGGCGCCTCGGTGACCGACTGCTGCAATTGACGGCGCCGAACCTTCGGGGAGACGACGTCGTAGACCTGCAAGGAACCTTGACTCGGCTCGGCTTCGACTGCGGCCGCGTCGACGGGATCTTCGGTCCCGATACCGAACACGCCCTCTGTGACTTCCAGCGGAACTCTGGTCTACCAAGCGATGGCGTCTGCGGTAAGGACACGGTGGAGGCCCTTGATCTGCTCCGACGGCAGAGCGGCACTGGTCCCGGCGCGGTCGCGCTCCGAGAGTTCCTGTCCCTCTCCACTGGGGACCGCAACCTTGAGCATCTCCGCGTCGTCGTCGGTCACTTCGGCGGACTGAGCGCCCTCGCCCGCCAGGTGGTACTTGCCCTCCGTCAGCGCAGCGCGACCGTGCTCGCCGCGGAGCAAGTCGACCCAATCGAGCAGGCAGCGATGGCAAACCGGGGCGCGGCGCACGTCTACCTCGGATTCGAAGCCTCTCCGGCAGCCTGCTCCGTGATCCATCACTTCGCCGTGGCGGAGTTCGAATCCGTTGCCGGCCGCGCCCTCGCCGAGCACATCGCTCACGAGGCAACTCGATCGCCGCTCCATCCCGAGGTGACCGGGGTTCGCATTCCAATTCTCCGCGAGACGGTGATGCCCGCGGTGCTCTGGCGGATCGGTCCAGTCGAAGCGCTCACCCGTTCAGCGCCGGAGATCACCCGTCATGTCGTGCGTGGCTTGGCTCGATGGACCGATCGACCATATGAGAACTAATGTTCGCTACTCGAACACATGGTTGTTTCTAGCCCCAGTTATCCACAGGTTTCTCCACTTAGTGTGAATAAACCCAAAGTCGAGGTTCACAACCCTCTACCTCGACCTGATATCACTACGCTCGCCTCAACAGTGCCTCTGAAAGGGAAACTGGATCAGGAGCCGCCGATCATGGCGCGATAGATCCGTTCCAGATCCGGGAGGTCGGCGAAATCAATCGTTACTCGACCTCGTTTCGCCGTCAGGTTGATCGCCACTCGGGTCTCCAGACGATCAGCCAACAACTTCTCCAACTCCAGTAGCCCGGGAGGGCGAAGTCGGGTCAGTGGTGCGAGTCCAGCACCATCGATGGGAGTCGGATCAGAGGTGCCGCCGGAGCCTGTCTCCCCACGAACCGCCTCCTCCACAGCTCGAACGGACCACTTCTCCTTGACAGCCTGCTTGGCAAGAGCCTCCTGTCGATTCCGATCAGGGGTGCCGAGGAGTGCCCTCGCGTGACCCGCGGTGAGCTGACCGCCTTCGATGAGTTGCTGAACTGACGGCGGCAATGAAAGAAGTCGGATCGCGTTGGTGATCGTCGCACGGCTCTTGCCGACCCGGGAGGCGACCGCCTCGTGGGTCAGGTCGAAGTCATCAATCAGTTGTTGATAGGCGATGGCCTCATCGATTGCGCTGAGGCTCTGGCGTTGGACGTTCTCAACGAGTGCCTGCTCCAACGATGACAAGTCGTCGCCGGTCCGGACGATCGCCGGGATGGTCGACAGGCCAGCTCGCTTCGATGCGCGCAGCCGACGCTCCCCCGCCACGAGCTCGTATCCGGTGTCGGTCGGCCTGACAACGATGGATTGGATGAGGCCGTTGTGCTTGATCGACGCGGCGAGCTCGTCAAGGGCGTCCTCGTCGAAGGTTCGTCGTGGCTGGTAGGGGTTGGTGCTGATCTCATCGATCGGGAGTTCGACGTAGTAGGGGGATTCACCCCGCTGACCAAGAACCTCATCGGCTCCCTTGGGGATCAAGGCGCTCAGCCCGCGGGCGGGCTTAGTGCTTCGTGGCATCGTGGACCTCCTGTGCGATGTCGCGGTAGGCGATGGCTCCCCGTGAGGCGGGGTCATACAGAGTGATGGGCTGACCGTGGCGGGGTGCCTCGGAGAGGCGGACGTTTCGGGGAACGATCGTTCGGAGCACTTTGTCGCCGAAGTGCTCCCGGATATCGGTGACCACCTCTTCACTGAGTTTCGTCCTGGAGTCGTACATGACACAGGCGATCGTTGAGATCTCCAAGGTCGGGTTGAGTCCACTCGTTCGGATGCGACCGACATTGGTGATCAACTGTCCAACGCCCTCGAGTGCGAAGTACTCGCATTGGATGGGCAGAAGCACCTCGTCGGCAGCAGCGAGCCCGTTCACCGAGAGCAGACCGAGGCTTGGCGGACAGTCAATGAGGACGTAGTCGTAGTCATCGATGACACTGTGGATGGCGTTGCGGAGTTGGAGTTCGCGGTTGAAGGTTGAGACCAGTTCGATCTCCGCTCCTGCCAAATCAAGGCTCGCTGGCGCAACGAAGAGATTTCGAACATCGGTGGGTTCAACGCAGTCCTCCATCGATACGCCGTGGAGGAGGACGTGATACATCGAGTGCTCCAACGACCGCGTGTCGATTCCAAGTCCACTGGAAGCATTGCCCTGCGGATCGAGATCGACGATGAGGGTGCGTAAACCCATGTCGGCAAGGGCGGCCCCGGTGTTGATCGTCGTTGTGGTCTTGCCGACCCCGCCCTTCTGGTTGGCGATGGCGATCACCCGAGGAAGCGTCCGGGTCGGGCGAGGCTCAGTGGGAGGGTTGGAGGCGTCACTCATGGTGCCTACATCCTGCCTGCTCGGTGTTGCACGGGCAAGCACCTCGGGGTGTGTTTCACGTGAAACCCTCAATTCGGTCTTCAGGGTTTAGAGGTGGCCTTCTTGGTCGCTTCGTGTTTCACGTGAAACGCCGGTGTCGTGAGTTGAGGTGTTCCACCGCAGGGACGCAATCCCGTGCTCAAGGGATTGCAGGGTGAACTCCGGTTCAGCAACCCTCCAGCGATCGCCTGTTGAGCCCGGAGGCTCGGAGACGACCAGGGTGCCACCCTCACGCAGGTAGTGGGCTGCTGTGCGGGCGGTCGCTTCTGGCGTCCCGAAACTCCGAGCGGTAACGGCGTCGAACTGGCCGGACAGCCTGCCAGAGGATCGATGGGCGTCGGAATCAACACACTCGACGGTCAGCCGATTCGCGAGGTTGAGGCGGATGACCTGCCTCCGGAGGAGGTCGGCGCGTTTTTCTCGGCGCTCGACAAGAACCATTGAGATCTCCGGACGGAGGACCGCGATCACGAGCGCTGGCAAGCCACCCCCAGACCCGAGATCAACGAGCGCGGATGTTTCACGTGGAACCGCGTCCGCGAACCGCTCACAGTGGGTGATCTCAGCTTCCAGGTCGCGGGCTGAAATGACACCGAGGCGCTGCGCAATGCGCAACGCCTCGGTCAGATCACCCCGATCGGGGGGATGGAATTCGGAATCCGTCATGCGACGGCCCCTCAACGGATCACTCGGGGCTCACCAGCACCCGGCGGTCTGGGTCCTCGCCCTCTGAGCGACTGCTCACACCCTCGATTTCAGCGAGGACGTCGTGCAAGACCTTGCGGTCGGCCGAGGACATCGGGTCAACCGCCACCGGTCGACCACTTTCCTTGACCCGCTCCGCGATCTGCTTCGCGAACGCCTCCAGGCTGGCCCGTCGGCGTTCGCGGTACTTGGCGATGTCCACTCTGAGGTGGGTGTCATGGTCTCCGAGGCGCCGCTGTGCCGCCACCCTCACCAGATCTTGGATCGCGACGAGAGTCCGGCCCCCGTGTCCGACCATGAGGCCGAGCTCGGCACCGTTTACGGTCACCTCGAGATCAGTCTCATCGCGCTGAAGGTCCACGGTCGCCTCGAATCCGAACGCGGTCGTGAGGCCCTCCATGAACGCAACGGCTGCCTCGCCAACGAGAGCTGGATCAACCGGATCCCCCGAGCGCTCCTCGCGCTGGGGGCGACGGTCGTTGCCACGCCCGCCTGAACGACCCCGGCCACCCGACGAACGCTCAGCCGACTCGGAACGCTCCTGGCGGCTGTTCTCCGGCGCAGACTTGGCCTCGTTCGAGCGGGAGCCCTTCTTGTCCCGGCCGCGGCGCCGATCCACCTTCGGCCGCACCTCGGCCGGCTTCACCCGAGCCCTGATTCTCGCCTCTCCGCGCGTCTTGCCGAAGAGCCCGTTCTTCGGCTCCTCAAGTACCTCGATGTCAACATCGTCGACATCAACCCCGAGTCGGTCGAGCGCCTGCTCAGTCGCCTCCTCGATGGTTTTACCTGTTGTCTCAACCCATTCCATGGGTCCTCCATTCATGTCGTCGGCGGTTTCCCGCCGGTCCTGAGATCTTCGTGATCAGCGCTTCCGACTTCCACCCGGGCGTTTGAGGTCAGCCTGGCGCGATGCCCCACCTGACGGACGGCCTCCGCCGGTGCGCTTGGACGGTGACGGCTTTCCTCCCCCTGACGCCCGAGGGGCAGGTCGTCCGCCGCGCTTGTCGGCCGGGGAATCCTTCTTCGATGACGACTTCTCATCATCACCCTTGCCTGCCCCCGAGAGCTCCCGCTTTGCCTGAGCAAGCAGACCGCCCCCTCCGTCGGACTTGGAGAGTTCACGGGCCTTGACGCTTGCGGCTTGGGCCTGTCGACCAAGGGATTCATCCCCGGCGTAGAAGCGTCGCGTGATGTACGCCTGGACAAGGATTCGAAGGACCGATTGCACGATGTAGTAGATGACCAGACCGAGCAAGAAGAAGATCTGAAAGACCGCGAAGAAGACTGGCAGGTACTGCATGAGTTTCTGCTGGGTCTCCGACATCGTCGGACTAATGGAGGCTCGGGCCGCCACCATCCGCTGCTGGAAGAAGTAGAGCAATCCAAGGATCGCGACCAAGCCGGCGTAGAGCAAGCCCCGCCCAAAGTTGTCCCCGAGCATGATCTGGGCTGACTTCGATAAGTCGAGACCCCACGAGTTCATCTCGGTCTGGCGCACGAGTGAGAGGTACATCTCCGAGGAGGTCGACAGGTAGCGCGGGAGGAAGCCGATGGTCTGCTCCTGCGCTCCGACCGATGCCAGGACGGCCCGGGCGATGCGCTCGTTATCGCCCGTCGGTACATAGGTCGCGTCGTGAAGGATGCGGAACATCACGATGAACACCGGCATCTGGGCCAGCAGGGGCAGACAGGAGGCCATCGGGTTGACCTTGTGCTCCTGGTAGAGCTTCATCATCTCTTCGTTGAGCTTCTGCCGGTCAGAGCGGTACTCCGTCTGCAAGCGGCGCATTTCCGGTGCGAGACGCTGCATCTCGAGCATTCCTTTGGTGCTCTTCAGCGTGAGAGGGGTGACTATCGCCATCACGATGACCGCGGTGAGTGAAATCGCCACGAGGTAACTGCCGGTCGCCGTGTACAACCAGTTGAGAACGGCCGCTGGGCCCTCGAAGAAGAACGCCAAAGTGGTGGTCATGTCAGCTCCACGGAGTGTGAGTGGTCGTGCGGTTCAGGGACCGGGTCGAATCCCGAGGGTCCAAACGGTCGACAGCGCAGGAGTCGGCGGATCGTCAGCCAGAGCCCGCGAGCCGATCCATGGGATTCGATGGCCTCCAAGGCGTAGTTCGAGCAGGAGGGGGTAAAGCGACAGGGCGAGGGCCGCCACTGGAAGGCCTCCTGGTACCAAAGCACCATCGCCGTCAGCCGTCGCTGCATGGCTCGATCTGGTTGAGAAGTTCCGCCACTTCGCGCTCGATTACCCCAAAGCGGGAGGGGAACGTTTGTGCGGACACCGAACGTGTGATCCCCACGAGATAACGACCGGGGGTCAGTGGGCTCGCAGCGTGCCGGGTGAGGATGGCCGAGCGGATCCGACGACGGGCGCGATTGCGGTCGACAGCCGAGCCGAATCCGCGCCCGATCGCGAAGGCGAGGCGAGGCGCTGGAATCGAGTCGTCGGGGGAGTGCGTACACCAGAGCAGCTCCGTACGGACCCGCCGCCCTGAGGACAGCAGAGAGAACTCGCGGCGGGTTCGGACGCGATGGATCAAGCGGAGAGCCGCGCGCGGCCCTTGGCGCGGCGGGATTTGAGGACCGCGCGACCGGCTCGGGTGCTCATACGAGCACGGAAGCCGTGCTTCTTCGCACGACGGTGGGCGTTCGGCTGAAATGTGCGCTTCATCTGATTGCGTTCTCCTGGGTTCCCGGACCATCCCCGAAGCGGGAACCGACCGTGGGTCGTCGCGGTCGGCGATGCAGGCCGAACCGTCACGGAAGGCTACGGGCCGCGGGTGGTCCAGCACAACACGGCCCTGATTTCATGCCCTGAACTGGGGGTTTTCCACAGGCGGTCAGAGGTGCTAGTTTCGCCTGTCCATCGCGTCGGCGGGATTCCCTCCATCCGGAGGGTCCATCGGGTCCGGCCGTTGGACCATCGCTCGTGGTTTCACGAGGTCACATGGTTGTCCACACCTGTGGATATCTGTGTGGAGAGTTACATCGTTGTAGTCAGGCCGGACTCCGGATCCGGAAACCGCAGGTCAGAGCGGTTTTAGCAAGAAGCAGAGGGAAGACGTGGGGCTCTTAGTGGTCGAGAAGGAGGGCTTGTGGGAATCGGTGGTCCGTGTTCTCCGCGAGCAGTTGAACGAGGCGGTCTGGTTCTCCACCTTCGCTGACGCGGTACCCGTGGACTGCGACGAGGTTCGATTCGTCCTCCAGGTGCCGAACTCCCTCGCCCGCGAACGCATCCAGTCGCGTTATCTCCAACTCGTCAATGAGGCCTTGGCTGAGGTCGGGCATCCCGAACTCGAACTTGAGGTGGTGATCGCGCCTGAGGATGTGGAGGTCGACTCGCCTCTCGTCGACTTCAACGAGAGCGAACCGGCGACGACGACCACGCCCACTCGAGATGATGTTGCCGAGGCCGGACTCAACCCTCGCTACACGTTCGACACCTTCGTGAAGGGAGCGTCGAACCAGTTCGCCCTCGCCGCGGCGCAACGGGTCGCCGAGACCCCAGCTCGGTCCTACAACCCTTTGTTTGTCTATGGATCAGCGGGACTCGGCAAAACCCACCTGCTCCACGCGATCGGTCATTACGTACATCACCACTACCGCCACTACGTGGTCCGGTATGTGTCCACCGAGTCGTTCATGAACGAGTACGTCGACGCCATTCGGTCTAACTCCATGG
>VMBT01000648.1_pt1 | contig 21237 bp, 24 predicted proteins | sample 4404301 | NCBI WGS metagenome assembly VMBT01 (sample SAMN12238535, study PRJNA552566) | marine metagenome | isolation source: Coastal seawater | place: USA: coastal Georgia, Sapelo Island | collected 2008-08/2009-08
AAATCTATCTCTTAACTTTATCCTGGTTTATTCCACTTTACTTTGACGGTTTACAGTCGTGAAGACGGCTTGAAGCTCTTGGAAATATTCAGCGAGGTCATGGGCAAGAAGCCCAAGATGTGGGGTGGTTCCATTGTTGGCTTCGGAGAATACCATTACGTGTATGCCTCGGGACAAGAAGGCGATTGGCCGGTTACCGGTTTTTCACCTCGCAAGACAAGTCTGTCTCTATACATCATGGCCGGTTTTGACAACTATGGTCCACTCATGGAGAAATTGGGTAAGCACAAAACCGGAAAATCGTGCCTTTACGTGAATAAGCTCGAAGACATCGATTTAGAGGTGTTGAAAACCCTGATCGCAGAGTCGAAGAACTACATGGAATCCAAATACGAAACCAAGTGACTTCTTAAGCCACCGGGTTCAGCACAATGCTCTCCACCGAGTAGTCAGCCTGATCCTTCTCGTGCATGAATTTCCTTTGGGCTTCGTCTTCCGATACAGCCCGGAAATAGGATCGGTGGATTTCGGATTCACCTGTGCGTTTCCAGGTCACGGTATACGAATTCTCCTGCCGCTCTGCTCTGGTAGATCGAACATAGTCCAGCATTTTACTCAGACAATCAATGCTGCTGCTCCCCTGCACGGTATGCATCAACATGTATTCGTCATGTCGCTCATTATAGGTCAGAACATTCAGCTTGATCGTTTCATCATCCGACATAAGGTTGACGTGGTAATCAAAATGACAGCTCACGCCGTTGTCTTCTCGTAGAATTTCAGAGATCTGATGTTGATACTTGATCTGTTCGAGCTTTTTGTGTTTGGGTGACATTCGGATAGATTTGCTGACAAATATCGTTCAATGCATCCGAACGCGTAAATCATGGAGCTGGGAGACGAGTACTTTATGAAACAGGCCCTGAAGGAGGCCAACAAAGCCTTTGACGAAGATGAGGTTCCGATCGGTGCAGTAGTGGTGGCCGATGGACAGATCATTGGACGCGGATACAATCAAAGCGCCCACCTCACAGACGCCACAGCTCATGCCGAGATTCTGGCACTAACAGCAGCCTTCCAATATATGGGGTCGCAGATCCTCGAAGATGCACAATTGTATGTGACAGTAGAGCCTTGTGCCATGTGTGCAGGAGCAATGAAGTGGTCACGAATAGGAAAATTGGTCTATGGAACCGACGAGCCAAAATCCGGTTATAGCCTGTACTCCCCCAACTTGCTTCATAAGAACACAGAAATTGTCAAAGGGGTTTTGCAAGATGAATCCCGCTTTTTAATGCAAGAATATTTCCGCTCAAAACGCTGATAAATCAACTAAATATCCGAACATGTCGAAGATCAAATACATCATACTTGGAGCCCTTCTGGCGGCTGCATTTTTCTATAACCCACCAAAGGAAGATTATTACGACAGGTTGCTCGACGACAAAGCCGGTCTAGGTGGCGAATTCCTGTCGGATATCAAACACAAACTGGTTGAAGAGGCGTACGAATACAACAACTACTTCTTGTTCGGCACATTGACCGAAAAGTCGTCAGGAAATGTGCAATACTACGGTGCTGCAGGGTTCATCTTCAACCCTTGATCACTTCACCTGAAGCAACTGCATTCGACCGTCAGGCGTGAGGTAATAGATCTCTCTTTTTGCAGGTGCCGGTTTCGGATAATCCATGAACTTCACCTTCATATTCAACGTGTACTGAATGGCCGGGCTTGTTACTTCCGGGTGTAAGATGACGTCAAAGTTCTCAAAGGAAAAATGGTTGTAATAGAGCGACGGTGAAGGAATTGTTTCGACGGTACTCGCTGAGCTTCCTTCCAACAAACTGTTGTAAGCCGGTTTGCTGAGTGGGTTATACTTATGGTATCGGGTGATCGGATAGATCGCTGTATTCGTTTCCGTCATCACCTTTTTCATTGTGTCCATTTTCAAACCGATCTGTTCCAGGTCCTTCAAATAACCTTCGAGGCACGAAATGGCTGCTTTGCGCATGCTGTCGAGATAGTTTTGAGTGACATCCGCGAAGTGATCCACCTTTACCAGATCGTAAATTTCGAATCCGGCTGCTGTTGAAGCGATCCAGTTGATCGACTCATAATCGGTATACCGAATGATCACGTTTTTCTCAATCTCGAAACCGATAGGAACTTCGTTAAAGCTCGTCGAGAATAGCCTTCGATCCTTCTCCAACCCATAGATCGGTGATTGTGAGATCAGGTCAACTGTGATATCAGTTCGCTTCACTCCTTTATCCAAAAGTGCTGCGATGAAATTATTGATTCGCTTATCCATCAATTCGTTAACCTTCACCACATTTTCGGCCACTTGCCTCACGTTGTATACTGCGGCATATGAAGTTGCCTCCACGTTCATGAGTACGTCCAGGTCAAACTGGATCTCATTGTTATTCACGAATTGTGACTTATTCCGCTCAAGTTGCTGGGTGGAATTCCTGCTTTCACGCACATAGTTCTGTTGTTCCTTCCATCGGTAGCTTTCGATCTTGATCTGGGCAAATGCGGATTGTGTGAGCACAAGCATTAACAGTACTCCGGTAAGTTTGATCTTGTTCATTTGGTGTGTGTTTTGGCTAGAGGCCCATTTCAGATTTGATAGCTTCCACGACCTCGGGATTCAATAACGTGGAAATATCCCCGAGATTATCTGTCTCACCTGCTGCCAATTTTCGAAGTATGCGACGCATGATCTTTCCGGACCTCGTTTTAGGTAATCCCGGCACGATATACATGCGCTCAGGTTTGGCTATGGGCCCTATAGTTTCAGAAACTAGATCCAGCACTTCCGTAAAGAGGTTCGGATAATTCTCAGAATGCTTCTCTAAGGTGAGAAATGCACAGATGGAATTTCCTTTCACCTCATGAGGGTATCCCACTACTGCTGCTTCGGCAACGGCTTTGTGCTCGTCGATCGCATCCTCGATCTCTGCCGTTCCCAGGTTGTGGCCACTCACGATCACAATGTCATCTACACGACCGGTGATCCTGTAGTCTCCGTCTGAGTCTCTACGACTTCCATCGCCAGTAAAGTAAAACCCTGGAAACTGGCTGAAGTATGTGTTGATATAGCGCTGATGATTCCCGTAAATAGTCCTTGCCATGGACGGCCATGGTTGCTTCATGCACAATCGACCTTCGGCCTCCATGTCAGGTATCTCAACTCCATTCTCATCCATCAGGACCGGTTGGATCCCGGGTAGTGGCAACGTAGCGTAGGTCGGTTTGATCGGTGTTACTCCCGCCAAAGGAGAGATCAGTATCCCGCCGGTTTCCGTCTGCCACCAAGTGTCGACGATCGGGCAGTCTCCTCCACCTATCTCCGTATTGTACCAATCCCATGCTTCCTGGTTGATCGGTTCTCCAACGGTCCCTAACACGCGCAGCGATTCCCTCGTTGTACGCGTCAAATGTGCGGGATCACACTGGGCGAGTGCGCGTATTGCAGTTGGTGCTGTATAGAAGATGTTCACCTTATACTTGTCGACGACATCCCAAAAACGTCCCATATCAGGATAAGCAGGCGTACCTTCAAACATGACCGTTGTGGCTCCTGCCGAAAGCGGCCCATACACGATATAGCTGTGCCCAGTGATCCAGCCTATATCCGCCGTACACCAATAGATATCACCCGGTTTGTACTGAAATACTTGCTGGAACGAATACGTGGTATAGACCATATATCCACCGGAGCTGTGGACCATTCCTTTTGGCTTACCTGTTGATCCGGAAGTGTAAAGAATGAACAGCGGGTCCTCAGAATCCATTTCTTCAGCGGGACATTTAGAGCTCTGGCCATCGATGAAGTCGTGCCACCAAATGTCGCGACCTTCAGTCATGGCACAGTCGTTATTGGCTCGATTCAGGACGACCACTGTATCGACACAGTCACAAGATTCCAAAGCCTGATCGACAATATCCTTGAGCGGAGTGACCTTCTCGCCACGAGGCCCGCCGTCTGACGTCAAGACCACAGAGCAGCTGGCATCGTTGATGCGGTCGGAAAGTGACTTGCTGCTAAAACCTGCAAATACAACGGAATGCACCGCTCCTATCCTGGCACATGCCAGAACAGCAAATGCCAGTTCAGGAACCATGGGCAAGTACAAACATACCCGGTCACCTTTCTTCACACCGATGCTCTTCAGGGCATTTGCAACGCGGCAAACCTCTGCATGCAACTCGTTGTATGTGAACGTTTTATGCTGTTCCCCGGGCTCATTTGGCTCCCAGATGATAGCGGTCTGGTCTCCCCTTTCTGAAAGGTGACGATCCAGGCAATTCTCCGTGATGTTCAACGCTGCTCCTTCGAACCACGAGAACTTTGCTTTCTCAAAATCAGCGGAGTAAACCTTGTTCCAGGGCTTCTTCCAAACAAAGTTCTCACGAGCATAATCACCCCAGAACTTCGAAGGGTCGTTCAGACTTTCCTGATAGACTTTCTGGTACTCGTCAAAGCTCGAGATCTGTTCCTTCATGGTTGTGTGCTTTTCTGTCGAAAATACACATTCTCACCAGCCTTGAAAATTAGTTGGCAGAATATTGCCTGATGGTACGAACGAGGTCATTTGCACTAACTACTCCGCTTTGTCGCCACACGGATTGGCCATTGCGGAATATCATAAGGGTAGGTACTCCTCGTATACTGAATTTTTCAGCCAAACGCGGGTTGCGGTCGGTATCTATTTTGAGGATCTTCACATCATCCTTCATTTCATCCTTCACTTGATGGAGGATCGGTACCATCATTTTGCATGGTCCACACCACTCTGCCGAAAAATCCACCAATACCGGTGTCTCACTTTGAATCAGTTCTCCAAATTTTGCCATGATCTCGCTTTATATCCCAAATTGTTCAATGCACTCACAAGTTCTCCGGTGATACCTTCATGTTCCACGCGGATCTCATTGGTTGCTATATTTACTCCTGTGTTTGTTGCACCTAGTTCTTCAAATGCGTTTTGAATGCTCTTCACGCACCCTCCGCACGAGATGTTTGATGCTTTGATCTCTGTTTTCATATCGACTGTGCTCATTCATTTTTTGTGCCGATAAACTGTATGAGCTCGGCATGACCCGAATGAAACGGGCCTTCTGACAAAACGCGCGTGGTTTCAGTCAGTTTGTCAAGATTTAATTCCGAAAAGTCCTCCTGCAGTGTTTGAATGTCAAGGAGCATATCCAAGCTCTTTGGCCCTCCGGAAGTATTTCCAAGTTGTTTTTTATTGAATCCTTCGAGGATCATCAGGCCACCGGGTTTCAGTGCTCGCACGTACTTTCGGTGAACTTCTGCTCGAACTGATGGTGGCATGTGATTAAAGATCGCTACGATCAGGTCATAGGTGTTCTCCTCATTGAACTCCGTATAGGAGTATAGGTCGTATTGAATGATCACACCATATTCATCGGCAAGCTCCAGCGCTTTTCGTCGACCTTCACTGCTCGTGTCGAACGCGTGAACATCCCAACCCTTAATTGCTGCATATACCGCATTCCGGCCTTCTCCCTCAGCGGGAAAAAGAACCTTGCCGCGACTTTCGATCGCGGCAAGTGTTTCCTTGACAAATGAGTTTGGTGCTTTGCCGTAAGCATATTGCTCATCGGCAAATCGCTCGTTCCAGAAATCGGATCCCGGTTCCGGTTTATTCATGTCAGAGTTCTGATGGACAAACGTAGTCCGTGACTTTGATGTCCGTGTTTTTGATCGCTCCGTATCCACCTTTGATATCAACGATATCGTGGATGCCTCGAGACTTAAGAATGGAAGCTGCGATCACCGAACGATAACCTCCGGCACAATGGACATACTTGGTGTCGTCATCATTCCACTGATCCATTTGCTGGTTGATATAGTCGAGAGGCTTACTTTCTGCATCCTCGACGTGCTCCAACTGGAATTCACCCGGTTTTCTCACGTCCACTACGTGAAGGTCGCCTGCTTTCATTCTTTGAGCGAACTCGTCTGCAGTGATCGACTCCAGCGAGTCAACTTCTTTACCTGCAGCTTTCCAGGCTTCAACACCTCCTTTGAGGTAACCGAGGGAGTTGTCATACCCTACACGAGACAGGCGCATTACAACTTCTTCTTCTCTTCCTTCGTCAGCGATGAATATGATCGGTTGATCCAGGTCGGTGATCAATGCACCTACCCAAGGAGCAAAACTTCCGTCCACCCCGATGAAGATAGAACCCGGAATATGCGCTTGTACGAATTTATCCTGATGGCGAGTGTCAAGGACCAATGCCCCTTCGTGCTCAGCCATTGCGTCAAACATGTCCACGTCTAGCGGTACACTTCCTTTGCTCATTACTTGCTCAAAGCTGTCGTACCCGGTCTTATTCATGACCGCGTTTCTCGGGAAATACTGAGGTGGAGGAGTAAGTCCTTCTGTAACCTCTTTTACGAATTCCTCTTTGGTCATGTCCGCTCTCAATGCGTAATTGAATTCCTTCTGGTTTCCGAGCGTCGCAAAAGTCTCTTTGCTCAAGTTCTTGCCACAGGCAGAACCGGCTCCATGACCGGGATAAACGATCACATCATCCGCCAAAGGCATGATCTTGTTGCGAAGTGAATCAAACAAGTGTCCTGCCAGGTCTTCTCTGGTAAGGTCTGTCTTGATAGCAAGGTCAGGACGTCCAACATCTCCTATGAACAAGGTGTCTCCTGTAAAGATGCAATGATCCTTACCATTCTCATCTCTTAAAAGATAAGTCGTAGATTCCATTGTGTGACCAGGAGTATGAAGTACAACGATAGTGACGTTGCCTACTTTCAACTCTTCTCCGTCCTCAGCTCTGTGGATGTCGTATTCCGGTGCTGCATTTGGCCCATAAACGATTTCAGCGCCTGTTTTTCTTGCCAGGTCTAAATGCCCTGAAACGAAGTCTGCATGAAAATGTGTTTCCAGTACATACTTGATCTTCGCTCCATTCTCTTCAGCCTTTTTAATATATGGCTCTGTTTCACGAAGTGGATCGATGATGACTGCTTCACCATTCGACTCGATGTAGTAGGCCGCTTCGGCCAAACATCCTGTATAGATCTGTTCTACTTTCATTTTACTTAAACTTTATGATTCAAATGTAGCGACGGTCCAAGTACCGGACAGTGATACTAATCACAATGTCGATCAGCGCATTACAACTGTATAACATCGCAGTGCTCGTTGTGTTCTCTACCCATGCAAAGTTCATGTTTTGATGTCTTGATATGCGTGACTTTTGTCAGTTTGCAATCTTGTCCCATTGCGAATTTTGCGTATTATTACGAATTCTTATCGCGAAGATGGGAGAAGTATTCGTAAACAACCCGGAACTTGTCAGTATTCGAGAGGTTCTTTATCTCGAAGGCGCACCCTACTCAGGGTTTGTGAAAGAGTGTTATGATTCGGGTGCTAAACGTTCCATTACTCAGTATTACAACGGCCAATTACACGGCATCACCAAGATGTGGTATGAGAGTGGCAAGCTTTCTCATCTAAGGCTTTTCAAAGAAGGAAAGGCTCATGGAGAATTCCGAACGTATTGGAGAAATGGGGTGATCAAAAGCTCCTCTTCATATTATCACGGTAAGAGGCATGGATTGTGCGAGTCGTGGTACGACAACGGTGTGATGATGTGCTGTCAGCAATACGTGATGGGTAAAAGATGGGGAGTAGAAAAACGCTGGGACGACAAAGGGCGATCCATCTCCAATCTCGCTGTGAGCTCTTCCTAGCGGGTTCCTTTCAACCTAAAACCCTTTCCACCAACCTTTCTTGATCATTCGACGTCATTGAGGAAATGAACGATGCTTTTACAGCGTTATAGTATCGTATACCTTGGATACCAACCGACATATCGAAAATGATCTGCTAGAAGCGTGCAGGAATAATGAGCGAAGAGCTCAAGAAACACTGTACAAGCAGTTCTATCAAGCCATGATGCCGGTTTGCCTGAGCTACACGAAGCAACAAGACGCTGCTATAGAAGTGTACAATAATGCGATGTTGAAGGTCTTCCAATCGATCTCTTCCTATTCCGGCACAGGTGAACTCGGTGCCTGGATCCGTCGGATCATTGTAAATGCCTGCATCGATTACCTGCGAAAAGAAGCACGATTCGAAAACAAGAAAGGAACATTTGAATCAACTACGCTTCATTACAGGCAAGACATCATCGGTGACCTTTCGGCAGACGAGATCCTCGATCTTGTTCGAAAGCTCCCCGACACACATCAGCTCGTGTTCAACCTGTACGTCTTGGAAGGGTTCTCACACAAAGAGATCGCAGAAAATCTGGGTTTGAGCACGGGAACGTCGAAATGGTATTTGAACAAAGCCCGGCACATGTTGATCGCCGAGCTTGAGAGTATAGGTATAAGTAAACTGGAAGTATGACGACCCGAACGGAAATAGAAATCAAAGAAAAGCTGGAATCGGTATCTCTACCTGATATGGATCAGGCTTGGGCCGATATGGATTCGCTTCTTGATTCTCGAGAAGCTGAAGGCGCATCTCCTGTCTCGGGAAGTGTATTGATGCGCCTGCTTCAAAATCCCATCATTTGGTTGAATAGCATCCTATTTGCTCTCCTAATTGTGGCCTCATCAGCCCACTTCAAACTGTCTAATACCGCGCACGCCTCCGCGGTGGACATTACTACACCGGAGCCTGTTGCTCGTTTTGCTTCACATCACCCATCTGTATTTAAATCTGAGGATGATCCGGCACAATTAAGTAGCACTGACACTAAAACAGTTCCTCAGGATGAGTCGCATGCAATTACTTCCATCTACGGCGCTTCATTCTCAAAAGATGGCTTCACTTGTTCCGATGACATTCCAACATTGGCGTTTATATATCCGGTATTCGTATATTATCCATACGCAGAAGACATTCAGCAACCTTTTGAAAGCAGATCGGAGCTGGTTATTCAAGATGAGCCGGTATCATTCAACTGGTTCATTGGTGCGGACTTTGGGGCTTTCCCTGATGTTCCCGTAAAAGACCTTTACAGACAGACCGGGCTTGAGCTTGGTGTCCTGGCCAATGAGGGTGGTGCTGTATCAGTGCAGACTTCGATGGCCTATAGCCCGGTGCAGATCCAGGGAATCATTCGCAATAAGTCATTTGTGAATAGTAGCGGACAAAGAGCAAAAAGCGAAGAAGGAATACGACGCCTTAATTTCCTCACATTCCGTACAGGAGCCCATTTTCAGGCCAACCCCGCGGTATCGTTCAGCGCTGGTGTGCAGATCTCCCAGCTTTTGAATATGTACGGTACGATTGAGACAGTCACTTTGATCAACAATGTACCAGTGACTGAATCAGGGTCAGGAATCATTAAAGACAAAGAAGGGTTGACCAAACTAGGAGGTGGGGTCTACTTCACTGCTGAGTTGCAAAAGAAATCCTGGAGCGGATTCATCACTGTCCAACAAGGCCTTACAGACCGCTCGTATGACGCATACTTTGGAAATTCCGCGAATCACACATTCAGCAATGTGCGGTTCGGAGTTCGAAAGAGGTTAGGAAAGATCTCGTTTGTGAACTGATCTTAGTCTCGGATTACATCACGCGCGATCACGACACGTTGGATCTCTGAAGTTCCCTCATAGATCTGTGTGATCTTAGCATCACGCATCAAGCGTTCCACGTGATACTCCTTTACGTAACCATATCCACCGTGAACCTGCACTGCTTCGGTGGAGATACGCATTGCCGCTTCAGAGGCGAAAAGCTTGGCCATTGAACTTGCCGAATCGTGCTTCAGATTGTTGTCTTTAAGCCATGCAGCTTTGAGGCAAAGCAACCTCGCGGTTTCAACATCGGTGGCCATATCGGCCAATTTGAACGCAATAGCCTGGTGGTTCTTGATCTCTGTTCCAAAGGCCTTGCGCTCCTTGCTGTATGCAACAGCTCTCTCGAATGCGCCTGACGCGATTCCCAATGCCTGTGCAGCGATCCCGATCCGACCACCTGCAAGCGTTTTCATGGCGAACTTGAAACCGAAACCGTCTTCACCGATACGGTTCTCTTTAGGCACCTTTACGTCGGTGAACATGATGGAATGTGTATCGCTTCCACGAATACCCATCTTGTCTTCTTTTTTACCGACCTGGAAGCCCGGCATATCTTTGGTCACGATGAATGCATTGATGCCTTTATGGCCTTTCTCTACATCCGTTTGAGCCATTACGATATAAGTGCTCGCTGAATTTCCATTGGTGATCCAGTTCTTGGTTCCATTCAACAGGTAATGGTCGCCCATGTCAATGGCCGTCGTGCGTTGAGATGTGGCATCTGAACCAGCTTCAGGTTCCGACAAGCAAAATGCTCCGTGCACCTGACCGGAAGCCAGTGGTACGAGATATTTTTGCTTTTGTTCTTCTGTTCCGTATGTCTCCAATCCCCAGCACACCAAAGAGTTGTTAACCGACATCACAACAGATGTAGACGCATCCACTTTTGAGATCTCCTCCATGGCCAGAACATAAGCTATGGAATCCATGCCCGCTCCACCGTACTTCGGATCGACCATCAGCCCAAGGAAACCAAGTTCTCCGAGCTTCTTGACCTGCTCCGCAGGAAACTCCTGTTTGTCGTCACGCTCGATCACTCCTGGCAACAGTTCTGTCTGTGCAAAATCTCTCGCCGCCTGGCGGATCATCTCATGTTCTTCTGATAGTTGGAAATTCATGAATGCAATTTTAGTGTCTCAATGAGTGCGCGAATTTAACACTATCGTCTACATAAAAGTTCAATGAGAGCCTGTCATACGTCAGTTGGTTTTGGATATTTGTGCCTATGTCGAACAAAAAAGCACCGGCTTTTCTCCAGAAAGGCGATAAGATCGCGATCGTTTCAACTGCCAGGAGCATCAGGCAAGCTGAAATCCAACCGTCGGTCAAGCTGTTTGAAAGTTGGGGGTTGAAGGTGCTCATCGGTGATCATATCCACTCGGTGGACCGACAGTTTGCCGGAACCGATGATGACCGTCTTGCGGACCTTCAAAAAGCTATGGACGACCCTGAGGTCAAAGCGATCGTTTGTTCGAGAGGGGGCTATGGAACAGCACGGTTACTGGACAAACTTGACCTGGGTCAATTCCGAAATAGTCCTAAATGGGTGGTTGGCTATAGCGATATCACAGCTCTTCATTTGCACATGTACAATCACACAGATTGGTGCACTATTCACGGTACCATGCCGATCAATATCAACTCCACTCCCACCGATGCTCAGCAATTATCGATCTCCAGTCTACGTGACCTGTTGTTCGGAGAAAAGAAGAGTTATCAGTTGGTAAACCATACCCTCAACCGGCCTGGTGACATGTCAGGTACAGTACTGGGCGGAAACTTGAGCATGATCTATAGCTTGCTCGGTTCGCCGAGCTGTCCCGATTTCGAATCGTGCATCTTGTTTCTGGAGGATCTGGATGAGTACTTGTACCATGTAGACCGAATGATGCTGAACATAAAGCGCAATGGGATACTGGATAAGCTGAGTGGTGTTTTAGTTGGCTCAATGTCTGACATGAACGACAATACCATCCCATTCGGTAAAACAGCGGAAGAGATCATCTCAGAACATCTCGCGGAATTTGATTATCCGGTCTATTTTGGTTTTCCTGCAGGACATCAGGATCTCAATCTGGCAATGCCTTTCGGGTCGAAATGTGTGGTCGAGCAGAACAAATTCACACCGGTTGTCATCTGAAAAGGAAGTCGGAATAGAATAGTGTTGTAATTTTGGGCTTCATTAGAAGAATCACATGGAAAAGAACGTAGGATTTGCCGACACATTGATCAGGTTGCTTTTAGCGGTTGTATTGGTTGTGATGACCATCGCCGGTACTTTCACAGGCACCGCAGGAGTGATCGCATTTCTTCTGGCAGTGATCTTTTTGGTCACGGCAATGATCAGCTGGTGCCCGATTTGGTATACCCTGGGTATTCGCACCAGGAAACAAGATTAACAGACCTCACGAACGAGGATGAAAGCTTCGGATAGTATCCGATAGATAGCTTCTGTCCAGATGTGCGTAGATCTCGGTGGTGGTAATGCTTTTGTGTCCGAGCAACTGCTGAATAGCACGAAGGTCTGCCCCTGCATCTACTAATACCGTCGCAAATGAGTGCCGCAAAGTATGTGGACTCACATTCTTTTTTATTCCCGCTCTCGCAGCCAGGTCTTTGATCAATTTGAAAATGTAGACTCTGCTCAAACGATTTCCGCGAGCATTGAGGAACAATTTATTCTCCTTCGCTTCTTGGTGGTTCCTGGTCTTTTCGAGATAGAATCGAATTTGCTTCAACCCTGTACCTGTGAGCGGAACCAACCTTTGTTTATTTCCTTTTCCGGTAACCAGCAAAAGTCCTTCTTCGAAAAGGACATCGGAAAGACTCAGATTGATGAGCTCCGATACCCTCAGTCCGGCCCCATATAGAACCTCGATGATAGCCTTGTCTCGTTCTCCGGAAGGCTTGCTCAAATCGATCTGTGCGATCATCGCTTCCACTTCGTTGTGCTCGAGCGCAACTGGAAGTTTGAAACTGAGTTTAGGGCCATCCCAAAGTGCAGCTGCGTTACTGGAAATGATCTCCTCCTCCATGAGGTAATTGAAAAAGCTACGAATTCCGGAGTGGATCCGTAAGTGGCTTCTTTCGGCCAGACCGAGTTCCGTCAAGTATTTTGAAAAGTCCTGTAGGTGCTGATTTTGAACGTTTTGTATCGAAACTGCACTGTGATTTTCTTCTAGAAAATTGGCAAATTTCCATACGTCCTGCAAGTAGGCATCGATAGAGTTGTCACTAAGTCCTCGTTCGAGTTTGAGGTATTGTCTATACCCTTTCAGATAGTTTTCAATGCTCATTCACTGAGGTCGACTTCAGTGCACTGAAGAACTTCCTTATTATCAGCATCAAGCTTATTGACCAAAACCGCAATTGAGACATTCTCAAGAACTATTTCTTCTGGTATTTTAATGCTAAATTCTTTTTCACAAACCAACCCTCTTTGTGGATTGTCAGAAATAACAATACCGTTATACAGAGTGTGAGTGAATCTCAGGATATCATTGTGTGTGTAGAACGTGTCTACCTTGACACCGTCTGTTTGTGGTTGAATAATACCACTCTCTAGGACCATTATAGTGAGACAAACTGTTGTTTCATCTTCTTCAAGGAAAGTCGTTTTAACATCCAGGTTTACTTCTCGGGTTGTGGTGTCAACCTCAGATAAAAGCTCCAAGTTGACCACGGCAGTTTCTGATAGAATTTCTTCTGCATAAGCCATCCACTTATGTCTTGTCATGGCAATAGTGGGTTCAGCACTGAATTTTCTTCTACTGATGGCGCCAGTTGGCAGTCCTGTTACAGCCCCAATAAGGTTTGTGTAAATATTCTCCGCTTCTTGCGTTCTAAAATCGTCATCGCCCCAAGGAGTAGTGAAGTTAGACTGGGACGTTGGATGTAAAGTGGCTATGACTACACGGCCTTCATGTTTTTCATCTATTGCATGTGCCTTTTCAGCAGCATCCGGACAGTTAGAACAACGAACCCCGCTTATGTCCTCCACAAGTACATTGCGCAACTGTGCATCTGGAAGCTCTTGTATGACATAACAAGTGTCCTTACTCAGCACTACATCCTGACTATAATTGATGTACGGTGGTACTTCTGTGCATGCGAATACGCAGACACTAAGTATTAGGACAAGAATGGATCTCGATAGCGCTTTCATAAACACTCAATATTACGCCAAACCCGCTAAACTTTTCAATGACCTCAGTTCTTTATCTGTCAGATTTCTCCATTTACCTCGACCCAGTTTAACCTTATCGAGACCTGCGAAGAGCACTCGATCAAGTGCCACGACTTCATACTCCAGGTGCTCGAATAATCGTCGGATGATCCGGTTGCGCCCACTGTGTATCTCTATGCCGAGCTTGGACTTGTCCTCCGGGTCCACATAGGCAAGATGATCTGCTTTCATCCAACCATCATCTAATTGAATACCTGACAAAAGAGCCTCAAAGTCCTTCTTAATCAAGGGTTTATCCAGCGTGACAGCATATACCTTCTTGATCCGGCGCTTTGGGTGAATGAGTCGTTGCGCCAGCATGCCATCGTTGGTGAATAATAGTACTCCAGTGGTGTTTCTATCCAATCGCCCAACAGGGTAAAGTCGCTCAATATCAGCGTCTTCTATCAGTTCCATGACCGTTCGTCTACCCTTTGGATCCTTGGTAGTAGTGATATAGTCCTTGGGCTTATTCAGCACCACGTAGCCTTTCTCTGCCGAGGATATCAGCCTACCATCTACTTTTACCTTGTCTGTTTTGGAGATCTTGGCACCCAGAACGGTTACCGTTTTCCCGTTGACCTCTACCCTTCCATCTTCGATCAATTTGTCGGCCTCTCTCCTACTACATACTCCACAACTTCCGATGTACTTGTTCAGTCTCACCTCATCGGGCTCCACGTAAAGTTTACGCTTCTGGGTGATCCGGGAAGCTCCGCCTTTCTTCTTTCTCGGGCGTAGCTTTCTCTTTTGATTGTCTTTCTCGCTCATTTAGTCCCTCATCTATTTTAGTTTCACAACTATGAATGCAATTTAAGCCAATATTTATTCATGGCACCTTTCGCAGCTAAAAAGAGCCCTCTTCTCGAAGAAATGAGTGATTAATCAGACTAAGATACAGGTTTCAACGCCTGGATATTTGAATACAAGCTAACATCCAATGTTCCACGTGGAACAACGAGATCGTGCATTGTAAAACAAGAACCAGTAGTCGTACCTTTGCGGCGCTTCAATGGAACACCACCAGATCATATTCGAGTCTCAAATAGAACACTCACTCAACCTGTCAGGTGTGGAAGAGTGGTTGATTCGAGTCATGGCTCATTTGAATGTCGCTTCGTACGATATTACTTATGTGTTCATGTCTGATGATGATCTGTTGGCTGTCAACAAGAAATATCTCAATCACGACTTTTACACCGACATCATCACTTTCGACTTAAGTGATGGAGACGTAGCTGTGGAGGGAGACATATTCATCAGCCTGGAACGGGTAAAAGAAAATGCCGTTACACACTCTGCGTCCTTTATTCATGAGTTGAAGCGTGTTTTGGTGCATGGCATTTTACATTTGGTGGGCTTTGACGATAAAACAGAAACATTGAAAGCAGAAATGCAAAACAAGGAGGATGAACTTCTTCGGGTATAAAATGTTCCACGTGGAACACTTGAACAAAGAATGAATAAGTACGATGTCATAGTTGTAGGCGCCGGACATGCCGGATGTGAAGCTGCACATGCTGCAGCCACCATGGGTGGCAAGGTAATGCTGGTGACCATGAATATGGAGACCATCGCTAAGATGTCGTGCAACCCTGCAATGGGTGGCGTGGCAAAAGGTCAGATCCTGCGTGAGATCGATGCCTTGGGGGGTATGAGTGGTATTATCAGCGATAGGACCATGATACAGTTCCGCATGCTAAACCGTTCAAAAGGTCCTGCAATGTGGAGTCCGCGAGCTCAAAGCGACCGCCAATTGTTTTCGAATGAATGGCGCTTGACACTGGAGAGAAATCCAAATGTCGACTTCTACCAGGATATGGCCATTGATATTATCAGCGATGGTCAAAACATTCAAGGGATACGAACCTCTATCGGTGTTGAATATTTCGCTCCCACAGTAGTTTTAACCAGCGGCACCTTTATGAATGGCCTCATACATATCGGCAGAAAACAGTTTGGTGGAGGTAGAATGGGAGAGAGGCAATCGGTTGGACTAACAAAAGCATTGGAAGGCCTGGGTTTTGAAAGTGGCCGAATGAAAACTGGTACGCCTCCGCGTGTGGATGGCCGAAGTTTGGACTACAGTGTGATGGAAGAACAACCCGGAGATGAAAATCCAGGGAAATTCTCGTTTACTGATACACCACCTTTAGCAAACCAGCGAAGCTGTTTTATCACATATACAAACCCAGAAGTACACGATATCCTGAGGAAGGGATTTGATGACAGTCCTCTCTTTAATGGAAGCATTCAAGGGGTCGGGCCTCGTTACTGTCCATCCGTAGAGGATAAGATCAACCGCTTCGCCGAAAGGGAAAGACATCAGATTTTCGTTGAACCGGAAGGATGGGATACAGTAGAGATCTACGTAAATGGTTTTAGTACATCATTACCTCAACATATCCAGGACGAAGCCATCCGTAAGATCAAAGGGTTTGAGAATGTCAAGATTTTCCGCCCTGGTTACGCCATCGAATACGATTATTTCCCGCCTTTACAACTTCATCACACGTTAGAAACTAAGCTCGTAAAAGGGCTATTCTTTGCAGGACAGATCAACGGAACTACCGGATACGAAGAAGCAGCTTGTCAAGGTTTGATGGCAGGGATAAATGCATCCCTTCAGGTTCAGAATAAAGATCCGTTCATTCTGGATAGGGGAGAGGCATATATAGGAGTCCTGATAGACGACCTCATCACGAAAGGAACTGATGAGCCATATCGCATGTTCACTTCACGAGCAGAATATCGCATCCTGCTTCGACAGGATAATGCTGATATGCGTCTCACTGAAAAAGGATACAAGATCGGACTAGCGGGAGATGAGCGCATGAAGCGTTTGGAAACTAAAAAATCCAACATCATTGAACTCGAAAAAATACTCAAGAGGGAAAGTGTCGCTCCCGAGACCATTAACCCTATTCTGGGCGAAAAAGGCACCGCTCCTATCAAACATGCCTATAAACTCGATAAAATTCTCCTTCGACCTCAAATACAACTATCTGATATTGAGGGAGTTAACAATATTAGCGTCGGTTTTTCCCAATTCTCAGAGGAAGAAAAGGAAGAGGTTCAGATCAGAATAAAATATGAAGGGTATATCGAGAAGGAAAAAGAGCACGTTGAGAAAATGAGGAAGCTCGAGCATATTCAGATCCATTCCGATTTTGACTATGACCAGGTTTCTTCATTGAGTAACGAGGGAAGAGAGAAATTAAAGAACCTTCAACCAGCAACCTTAGGACAGGCATCCAGAATTAGTGGAATCAGTGCGTCGGATATTTCTGTATTATTGGTCTTTCTCGGCAGATGAATAAACTGATCTTTTACCTGTTGCTGTTTGTGTTTGCAGGTTGCGCTACCGTAAGTATCCCCGAAGGAGGGGAGAAGGATACCGAGCCTCCTGTTCTGCTAAGGAGTTCCCCGGATTCTGCCCAACTGAATTTCAGCGGTGAGGAGATCTTTCTTGAGTTTGACGAGTATTTCCAAGTGCGAAGCTTCAACGCACAAGTGATCGTATCTCCTCCTTTTGATAAACCCATGCGTTACAAGGTCAAGGGTAAGAAATTACAGATCACATTTCCGGATTCTCTTCGCGCGAACACAACCTACCAGATCCATTTCGGCGAGAGCATTGTAGATGTCAACGAATCAAATGTCCTGAAAGATCTGAAGCTCGTTTTTAGCACCGGTAACTACATTGACTCCTCCTTCATTCGAGGAAAGGTAGAGGTCTCCCCGTTGATAACCGACAATCTTGAGAACCTGAAAGCCATTCTGTACAAACAGTATTCCGACACCAATTACTCATTGAGTTCGCCATACTACATAGGCGTTGTGAATAAACAACAGCGTTTCAGCTTCAGTAATATACAACCAGGAGCATATCAGTTGGTCGTCTTGAATGATGCAAACGCGAACTACAGATATGAACCAGGTGAGTACATCGCCACGTCGTTTGCTGAAATAGAAACTGATAGTGCGGGGATACTGGTCAATGTCTTTAAAGAAGAAGAACGAAAACTAAGGCTCGATCTGGACAATTCCATCTCCATCAACGACCAATGCCTGGCATTGATATTCAACCGAAGACCTGATTCTTATAGCGTTAACATTCCATCTGATTCCAACCTCATACTGACCACTCGGTATTCCCGAAAAGGAGATTCGCTGTTTGTATACTTCAAGCAACCCATCCCCGAAAATGATTCGGTTGTTATCCAAATTCATACACCTGACAGCATTTTTAGATCAGTTGCTCGCTACGTGAACAGAGCACTACCTCAACTAAAATTCAACATTTACTCAAGCGTTATTTCTCCCCTTGATACTCCTAAGTTGGTCAGTCGACACCCCATAATCGACACGGCCTCGTTTCGCTTATTCAACCTGACTGACAGTTCATACCTTAGCTCATCTGTGTATTTACCTTCACCCTTTCAGATGACTTTTCCAACAAGGTTAAAGGAGGGAAAACAGTATCGCTTATTATTAGAACGTGATTCATCGGTAACAGACACATTTCATTTCCAGACCACTACCGGTCAAAATACCTCCAAATTATCGTTCAATATTTCTCTTTCCGACTCCTTTCCTGTCATCGTCCGACTAAAAACGCAAGGACCCGAAGCCTATAACTGGTACGTCATTAGTGATACGACCGTCGTAGGTGAATATCTCCGACCCGGAAGTTATTCTTTGATCGCCATCAAGGATCGCAATGGTGACGGCAAGTACACGACAGGGTCACTGAAAGATCGACGACAACCTGAGGAAGTATTCACGCTTCAAGCTTCTGTAGAACTCAAAGCAGACTGGGAGTCTAGCGGAGCTACATACACTATCGAATAGAGTTGATTTTCAATAACTTATAATACTTATCCGTATTCTACAGTTATACACCACGCAATCCACATTTCAGGTGTATTCTGTGTTCATATTTCATATAAAGTTGTGATGGAAAAAACGGGGTTGATAAGTGTGAGGTTATTCACGTTTTAATAACGCACTCTTAACATTTTTCACCTCTACAGGTTACCAACAATTTACCCGTGAAGAACTAAACTTATGCTCATTCTGGATGACATAAAAGCGACATTTACGAGGTGTTGAGTCTGATATGATGCTTAAAAAAATGTTCATTAGATTTTTTTTGAGGGATGGGTCAGATGGTCATCCACAAATCCACAGGACTAAAGAAATAAGAAGAATATTCTTTTTAAATTTATTTCTCTATTAAAGGATGTGCAGAACCCAAATTGGATTCGTGCATGATTGGGTCAATGCCATTACATTTGTTGGCTCAAATTTTCAGAAAGGCAAAATGATCAAGTCAAGAATACAGGAACTAAAAAGTGAAGCACAAGCTTTCGCAATTACGGATCCTGATTCATTAGAACAGTTCCGTTTGCGCTTTCTGGCAAAGAAGGGCGAATTGAATGAGTTGTTCAAACTCTTCAAAGAGGTTCCCAATGAAGAAAAGCGTGAAGTTGGTCAGCTGATCAACGATCTGAAGGGAGACCTTCAAACGATCTTTGAAGAAAAGCAAGCCCAAATGGAATCTTCGGAGGATGGGCAGAGCGATGTGGCTGATCCCAGCTTACCCGGACCAAATATTCCACTGGGATCCAGACATCCACTTAGCTTGGTGCTCAATCGCATGACTGAGATCTTTGAGAAGATGGGTTTCTCCATTTCTGAGGGGCCTGAAATTGAAGACGACTGGCATAACTTCAGCGCGTTGAATTTTCCTCCGAACCATCCTGCACGAGATATGCAGGATACCTTCTTTATTGAGGATGAAATATCACTGAGAACACATACGAGTTCCGTACAGGTTCGAGTAATGGAGCGAGAGAAAGTTCCAATTCGCACCATTTCTCCTGGACGGGTATATCGCAATGAAGCTATTTCAGCAAGATCGAATAGTTTTTTCCATCAAATAGAGGGGTTATACATAGACGAAGGAGTATCATTTGCTGATCTCAAACAGACTTTATTCCTCTTCGTTCAGGAATTATTTGGGCCTGATACAAAGGTTCGGTTCCGACCTAGTTATTTCCCATTCACAGAACCATCGGCAGAGATGGATATCTATCTTGGAACTGAAACGGAAGGGGATCGAAGATTGACAAAAGGTAGTGGGTGGTTGGAAATACTGGGTTGCGGAATGGTTGATGTGAACGTCCTTGAGAATTGCGGAATTGACAGTAAAAAGTACTCCGGTTTTGCTTTCGGAATGGGAATAGAGCGCATTGCAATGTTCCGCTTCGGTGTGAAAGATCTTCGAACATTCTTCGATAATGATAAACGCTTTTTGGAACAGTTTTCGGGAGTGAACCTGTAAGTGTTTCAGAAAAGGCGCTATTGGCCTCAATACGATCTCATTCGTAATAAATTTGCAGCATCGGGATGTAGCTCAGTCAGGTTAGAGTACACGTCTGGGGGGCGTGTGGTCGCTGGTTCGAATCCAGTCATCCCGACCAATGATAAACAGGTAAAGAGCGTTTCGTTCCTTACCTGTTTCTTTTTACACTCGTGCCGGTTCACCTTCAGCTTTGCTCAGTTTACGATTGAGTTTTCGCTGATAGCGGGATTGCACAATATCACTGAGCACCAACACCGATATCACAAAGTAGAAGGTCGTTTTATTCATGTGAGTGATCTCGTTCTCAAATAGGTAAAGGTGAGCAAGCTCACCACCTTCTGTTAGTAACATGATCCCCACAACGAACAGGATAAATAGTCCGAGCACCTCGTACATTCTATTTTTCTGTAAAAATGTAGAGACCGTTTCTGCAAGCCAGATCATCAATATTCCACTGATCACAATAGCTGTTGCCATTATCCAGATGACATCGGTCAAAGCAATAGCGCTCAATATAGAATCAAAAGAGAATACAAGATTCATTACAACGATCCACGCGATAACTGTCCCTGCGGACCGTTTCCCTTTATCGTCGTCAGAATCATCCACCGAGATGGCCATCATGTGCCAGATCTCCCTTGTGGCCGTATAGATAATAAACGCTCCACCCACTAGAACGATTACACTATGAATATTAAAGGAGGCGCTGATTATACCTTCTAAATCGATATTGACAAACGGATCCTGAACGCGTTTGATGATAGATACCAGGATAAATAGAAGAGCGATCCTGAGTACGATGGCAATTGCGATACCCAGTTTTCTCACCATTGCCCGCTTTTCTTCCGGAGCCTTTTTACTTTCAAGTGAGATGTAAAGCAAATTATCAAAACCCAATACTGCCTGGAGCAGAATGAGCATCAACAGTGTGACCAGATTGTCAAGTGTAATAAAATCCATAAGGCGTGCATTTTTAGCAATATTAAGATAGCAAGCCGATAGCTGCGAGGTGGAGATATCAAGACAGAATATCACTTGTGCTATTC
>VMBT01000650.1_pt1 | contig 21201 bp, 20 predicted proteins | sample 4404301 | NCBI WGS metagenome assembly VMBT01 (sample SAMN12238535, study PRJNA552566) | marine metagenome | isolation source: Coastal seawater | place: USA: coastal Georgia, Sapelo Island | collected 2008-08/2009-08
TTCTTAGGAGCAGCTTTCTTCTTCTTAGGTGCTGCTTTCTTTTTCTTCTTAGGAGCAGCTTTCTTCTTCTTAGGTGCTGCTTTCTTTCTTTTTGGTGCAGCTTTTTTCTTCTTAGGTGCTGCTTTCTTTTTCTTCTTTGCCATTTAATGCTCCTTGTATTGGGTTAAAGTGGAGGAACCCCCCTCCATCATCACTTAAAATAAGTGACAAACATAAAAGGCTATCTTTTTTTCCCAAAACTTACGCGCAAAGTCAACAATTTAAGAAAATTGTAAAACCAAAAGAAAATATATTTTAAAAATAATTTTTTAGATAAATTAATCTTTATCATTTTTTCGCAGATTTCTAATTAAAAATTTAGAAAATAACTATACAAAATTTTTATTCAGTATTATTAGTCTTAAACTTATTCCTTAATTTTGATTATTTTTAAACATTAAAAATAGAGTCAGTTAGGTGTAAGTATTTTTTATTATAACTAATTAATTAATATGAAATCTCTTAATTCTTTTAATACCAAAAAAAATATCATCATTGATGAAAGAGAATATACTTATTTCGATTTAAAAACTCTCTCACAAATTTATAATTTTGAATTAGGTAAAATACCAAACTCAATAAAAATAATAATTGAAAATCTTCTAAGAAATGAAGATGGTGAAGCTGTGACAAGAGAAATGATAGATAATTTATGTAAAAAAATTGCGAAACCACTAGAAAATTTTGAAATATCATTTACCCCAACCCGAGTTCTTATGCAGGATTTTACAGGTGTTCCGGCTGTGGCCGATCTAGCTGCAATGAGAGATGCATTGAAAAACAAAGGTATTGATCCTAACAACATTAACCCATTATCAAGAGTTGATTTGGTTATAGATCACTCAGTGATGGTTGACCATTTTGGAAATGACAGTGCTTTTGATGATAATGTAAAAAAAGAATTCAATCGCAATAAAGAAAGGTATGAGTTTTTAAAGTGGGGCCAAAAAACATTTGATAATTTTTATTTAGTACCCCCTGGTGGTGGAATTTGTCATCAAGTTAATCTTGAGAATATTGCAAAGACTGTTTGGTCAAAAAAAATAAAAAATGATACTTATCTTTATCCTGACTCTGTTGTTGGCACTGATAGTCACACAACTATGGTAAATGCACTATCAGTTCTAGGTTGGGGTGTTGGTGGTATAGAGGCAGAAGCCGCAATGCTAGGACAGCCAATTTCAATGAATATTCCAAAAGTAGTTGGTTTCAAATTATCTGGACAACTTAATGAAGGTATAACAGCAACAGATTTAGTTTTGACTATTACTGAAATATTGAGAAAAAAAGGAGTAGTAGGAAAATTTGTTGAATTTTTTGGTAAGGGTCTTAAAAATTTATCTCTTGCTGATAGATCTACTATATCAAATATGGCACCAGAATATGGAGCCACTTGCGGTTTCTTTTCAACAGATAATGAAACATTAAATTATTTGAAATTATCTGGAAAAGACGATCATCAAATAAATATCGTAAAAGAATACACTAAGTTGCAAAACCTTTGGTCAGAAAATGATTATGAACCTAATTTTGATGAAACTTTGCATTTAGATTTAGAAAATATAAAACCATCTGTAGCTGGACCTAAGCGCCCACAAGATAAAATTTTAGTAACAGACATACCAAGCGTTTTTAAAGAAATAGACAACTCAGTTTTTAAAGTACCAAGTAACAACAAAGAACTTCAGTCAGGAGACGTTGTCATAGCAGCAATCACAAGCTGTACAAATACCTCAAACCCTAGTGTTATGGTGGCTGCCGGACTTGTTGCAAAGAAGGCTGTAGAGCTAGGACTAAAAGTCAAACCTTGGGTAAAAACAAGCTTGGCACCAGGTAGTAAAGTTGTTAGTGATTATTTAGATAAGGCTGAGTTATCTCAATTTTTAAATAAAATTGGTTTTAATTTAGTAGGCTATGGATGCACTACATGTATTGGTAATTCAGGACCATTAGATGAATGGGTATCAAAAGAAATTAAAGAAAAAGATTTAACAGTTTGTTCAGTCCTATCTGGAAACAGAAACTTTGAAGGTCGTGTTCATCAAGAAGTTAAGGCTAATTTTCTTGCCTCTCCGCCACTCGTCGTGGCTTTTGCAATTGCAGGAAATATGAATATTAATTTATTTACTGATTCAATAGGAATTAATAACAACGGAGATAAAGTTTTTTTAAAAGATCTGTGGCCATCTTCAAAAGAAATTAATGAGATTATTAACAATTCTTTATCCACCAATATGTTCTTACAAAGGTATGAAGAGATATACACTGGTGATCAGAACTGGAAATCCATAAATAGCGTAGCAGAAAACACCTATACATGGAATGCTTCTAGCACATACATCAAACACCCACCTTTCTTTGAAAATGGTGAAAATGAAGTTAAAGACATTGTTAATGCAAGAATTCTTGCACTTTTAGGTGATAGCGTAACCACCGACCATATTTCACCTGCTGGAGCCATAAAGCAAGATAGTCCCGCAGGAAAATATTTAAATGAAAGACAAATAAGTAGAAAAGATTTTAATTCATATGGTTCTAGAAGAGGTAATCATGAAATCATGATGAGAGGTACATTTGCAAACATAAGGATTAAAAACGAGATTATTCCAGGAACAGAGGGAGGAATAACCAAATGTTATGATGATCATGAAAATGAGATGTCCATTTATGATGCTGCTATCCAATATGCTAAAAATAACACCCCTTTAGTTATTTTTGCTGGAAAAGAATATGGTACTGGATCATCAAGAGATTGGGCAGCAAAAGGTACAAAACTATTAGGTATAAAAGCAGTAATTGCAGAGAGTTTTGAGAGAATACATCGCTCAAATTTAATTGGTATGGGTGTTCTGCCTTTGCAATTTATTTCAGATCAAAATAGTAAATCTCTTAACCTAATCGGAGATGAGAGAATTACAATAAAAGGATTAAGCTCTATCAAACCAAATGCAGAGCTAATATGTGAAATAAACTCTAAAGATAAACGATCTATAAAACTGCTTTGTAGAATAGACACTATTAAAGAGTTGGACTATTATAAACAGGGTGGTATTTTACAATACGTGTTAAATTCAATTATTAAAAAAGCATCATAATTTTTAGGTGAGAGCGGAAGATAATAATCTAGTAGCAGTGCTAGGTCCAACTAACACAGGTAAAACCTATCTAGCATTTGAGAGACTAATGTCTTACCAATCTGGAATATTTGGATTTCCTCTACGCCTACTGGCTCGTGAAAATTATGATAAAGCTGTAAAAAAAATTGGAATAAATAATGTTGCCTTAGTCACAGGTGAAGAAAAATTTATACCCAAAGAAGCTAAATATTTTTTTTGCACGGTAGAGTCTATTCCTAAAAATATTAACGTGGAATGTGTAGCTATTGATGAAATTCAGTTAGCATCAGATTATGAGAGAGGACATATATTTACTGAACACTTATTAAATACAAGAGGTGAATTTGAAACAATTTTTTTAGGTGCTTTAACAATGAAGCCTTTATTGTCAAAAATTTTTCCAAATATTAAATTTGACATAAGAGAGAGATTTTCTAAACTTAGTTATAATTCTAATAGAAGTTTTTCTAAGCTTAAACCACGATCAGCAGTAATTGCTTTCAACATAAACAGTGTTTATGAAATTGCTGAAAATTTAAGATCTCATCGAGGAGGTGCTGCTGTTGTGCTTGGGTCATTAAGCCCAAGAACAAGAAATGCTCAAGTTGAAATTTATGAGGAAAAAAAGGTTGATTATCTTGTAGCAACTGATGCAATAGGAATGGGGCTTAATTTAAATATTGACCATATCGCTTTCTCCTCGATTGAAAAATATGATGGTAGATATAAGAGAAATTTATATACAACTGAGATTGGACAGATTGCAGGTAGAGCTGGCAGATATGAAAATAATGGAACATTTTCATTATTAAAAAACGCTGGTGAACTTGACATAAAAACTATTAGAGATATCGAGGATAGTAATTTTAATCCAGTTAACAAAATATATTGGAGAAATACATCTTTAGACTTTTCAAACATTAATAATTTTCTTGCGAGCTTAAAAGAGTATCCTGTTCATAATTATTTTATTCATAAGAAAAATGCCTCAGATGAGCTAAATTTTAGAAATTTAATTGAAGATCAAAAAGTAAAAAAACTACTTACGACAGAAGAAAGGATAAAGCTTTTGTGGGATGTGTGCAGAATTCCAGATTTTCAAAAATTATTTAATGACTCTTATGTTCAGTTTCTCAAAACAATTTTTTTACTTTTAGTAAAAAATGAAAAAATACCAAAGTTATGGCTTGAAAAAAATATTTTAGGACTTCAAAATTTTAATGGTGGAATTGAAGAATTATCACTTAAAATTTCTCAAGTAAGAACTTGGACATATATTTCAAATCACCAAAACTGGATTGATAATGAAAAATATTGGCAAGAAATTACACAAACAATTGAAAACGAACTATCTGACAACCTTCATGACGGTTTAACAAATAGATTTGTTGATGCAAATTCAAAATATTTCATTAAATCAAATGAAAATGAATTTAATCAAAATTTAAGTGTTTTTGATGATAAAATAATAAAAATAAATAATAAAGAGTACGGATCTTTGCATAGTTTTAATTTAAAATTAAATAAAGATGCAATTTCTAATTCCCTTTTTTCTCTAACCCATGTAAAAAAATTAGCTAGAAAAATGATTGAAGAAAAAATTAACAATTTTTTGAACGCCCCTAATGAATCTATTGGTTTTGGAAATATCAATGAAATCAATTTTAATGAAAGTATAAAAATTTATTGGGGAGAAGAAGCTGTTGGATATCTCTCACAAGGTCCTAATATTTATAGCCCTAATGCAGAATCTTTGAGTAATGAATATATTAGTAGTGAAAACAAGTTATTAATTGCAGCAAAACTTCAAAAATGGATTGAGGAATTAGTAAAGACATTGCTTTGGCCAGTAAAGGAAACTGAAAATGAAAATATTTCTACAAATGTTAGAGCAATTAAATTTAATGTTTTTGAAAATTTTGGAACAATGCCAATTGATAAATTTAGTGTTAATATAAAAAACATGTCAGTTGAAGAAAAAAATTTAATTTCAAAATCAGGCATTAGAATAGGCGCAAAGTATTTTTTTGTACCTAATTTTTTAAAAAAAGCGCCAATGGAATTATCAGCGATTTTGTGGTGCGTATTCAATAATCATAAATTTGATGGCTCCTTACCTTTACCAAAAGATGGAAGAGTTTCTTTTGAGACACAAAATCAAATGAAGAGAGAGTATTGGGCTGCAATTGGATACATTAAACTTAATAATTTTGCGATTAGGGTTGATGTATTTGAAAGAGTTTTTTTTATAGCCAGACAAAAAATTAAAAAAGGACCTTTTATAGACTCATCAGATTTAATGAACCCCGTTGGGTGTGATAGAAATCAGTTAAAAGAAATACTAAAATTTTGTGGCTTCAGTGTTCTAAAATTAAACAACGAAAGAGATTTGTATTATAATGTAATAAAAAAAATCTCTTCAAAGTTACCAAAAAACAAAACAAAAAAAATAGATATTAAAAAAAGAAGCAATACTTCTAAAGAAAAAAATAAAAATAAAAAACAAGCAGATCCAAATTCTCCTTTTGCAGTTTTGGAAAAACTACTTTAAAGAATTTTTAAATATATATTAATAAGGTATAAAATTGTTACAATCTCTAAAAAAAATATTTTCAAATGAAACCAGTCAGAATAAAGTTTTAGAAAATAAAGATATTGATATTTTAGCAGGAATTTTAATAGAGGCTGCAAATACTGATGGAAAAATTACACAAGATGAGATCAATCAAATTTCTTACAGTCTAGTAAATATATTCAAAGAAAATCCAGAAGAAGTTGAGATGGTCTTATCTAAAGCACTTGATGATAAAGATAATTCCCGATCACTATTCTATTATACATCTAAACTAAACAAATCTTTCTCACATGAAAAAAAATTATTATTAATTGAAGTTTTATGGGAAGTGATTTTATCTGATAATGAAGTTCATGACTTTGAGTCAAATTTATTAAGAAGACTAGCAGGTTTATTATATGTCTCAGATATTGAGTGTGGTAATGCAAAAAAAAGAGCAAAGGAGAAACTTAAAATTTTATGACATATGTAGTTGATGAAAATTGTATTAAATGTAAACACATGGATTGTGTTGATGTATGTCCGGTAGATTGTTTTTATGAAGGTGAAAATATGTTGGTAATTCATCCAGACGAATGCATTGACTGCGGAGTTTGTGAACCTGAATGTCCTGTAGAAGCAATTCATTCTGATACAGAGGATGGAATGGAAAAATGGGCAGAGATCAATAGAAAGTATTCTGAAGTTTGGCCAGTAATAACTGAAAAAAAAGAACCCCCAATTGATGCAAAAAAATGGGAAGGTGTTGAGAATAAATTTAAAGATCATTTTAGTGAAAAGGCAGGAAATTAAATATGGCAAAAAAAAACGCTCAATTTAAAATAGGAGAAACTGTTGTTTATCCTAAGCATGGTGTTGGCGAAGTAGTAAAAATTGAAACTATGGAAGTGGCAAGTATTAAGACTAATTTTTATGTAGTTAAAATGGAACAATCAAAATTAACGATTAGAGTGCCAACTGATAAATTAGAGCAAGTAGGGCTTAGAAAAATTTCATCAAAAAAAACTATTGAAGATGTATTTGATATTTTAAAACTAAAACCAAAAATAAGAAGAATAATGTGGAGCAGAAGGGCACAAGAGTATGATGCAAAAATTTATTCTGGAGACCCAATAAAAATTGCTGAGGTTGTAAGAGATCTTTTTAGAAAAACAAGTCAAGCTGAGCAATCCTACAGTGAAAGACAAATGTTTCAGGTTGCAATTGAAAGATTAGCCAGGGAAGTAGCCGCTGTTGAAAAAACAGACTATTTTCAATCTACTGAAAAAATAGAAACAATATTAAGAAACAAATAATTGGAAACTTCTAGTAACTTTTCAGAATTAACTAAAGCAAATAAGATTTGGGCAATAGGCTCACTTCATTCAAGATTGGACGCGTTTCAGTCGATCAAAAAATATATTTTATCTAACTTTGAATTAGGGGATAAATTAATTTTTTTAGGAAACATAATAGGTTTTCATGCTGAGTCAAAAAAAATTATTGATGAAGTTATTCAATTAAGATTCAATTTAATGGCAAAATACCAACTTAAACATTCAGACATAGTTTTTCTTAGAGGGGCTCAAGAAGAGATGTTCAGCAAGCTTCTCCAATTGCATATTGCTCCAAATCCCATAGAAATTCTGGAATGGATTTTTAGTCACGGTGTTGATAAGACATTAATTTCATACAATTTTGATCCAGATGATTTTAAAAAAACGGTTACACAAGGAACAATTAAAATAAACAAATTAACAACTAAATTAAATAATCAAATTTCATCTAATTTAGGGCATCAAGAATTATTTTCTAACCTTAAACATGCTGCATATAGTGATAGTAAGGAGGTTTTGTTTGTTAACAGAGGTGTAGATATTTCAAGACCATTATCTGCACAAAATGACTGCTTTTGGTGGGGATATCAAAATTTTTCACAAATTAATAAGCCTTATTTTTCATTTAAAAGAATTGTTAGGGGGTATCAATCAAACGCATATAATGACATTGAAAATTCAAAAACTAGAATTTTGTGTACACTATTCAAGCAGCCTCTTGATAATAAAAAAATTTTAGCTGGAATTTTTACTAAAAACGGGGATATTTTAGAATTATTTGAGTCTAAATGATCTAAAAGTATTTTTAACCGTATAAATAAGTATGACAGTTAAATCTCTAATTGCCAATAATTTGGTTGAATTCTCTAAGAAATCAAAAATACTTGAAAAAAAGGAAGAATTTTATCATATTGAGCAATGGAGAGAAAAAAGACAATCTAAATCACTTCAGATTATATTAAATTCTTATTTAAGATTGGCCGTTTCTTACGCGAGAAAGTATAAAAGTTATGGATTACCGCTTGATGATCTAATTCATGAAGGAGTTCTTGGAATTATGCATGCTCTAGAAAAATTTGATATTTCAAAAGATTTTAGATTATCCACTTACGCTTCCTGGTGGATTAGAGCGTCAATTCAAGATTATATTCTAAAAAACTGGTCAGTTGTTAAAACAGGATCAACAGCTTCTCAGAAAGCTCTTTTTTTTAATTTAAGAAAAATAAAGCAACAAATTTCTGATGCTTCTTCCGATTTTATGGGCCAAAAAGAAATTAATCAAGTTTCAGAAATGTTAAATGTAAAAACATTTGAAATACAAAACATGGAATCAAGATTAAGCGGTGGTGATGTATTCCTTAATCAAAAAATTGATAATGACTCAGAAAATGATCTCATGAGCCTACTAGAAGATGAAAGAGCAAATCCTGAAGAGTCTTTTGAAAATTTTAATGATGGAAAAATAAAAAAAGACTATCTTGAACAAGCTATTTCAACTCTTAACGATCGTGAAAGAACGATTATTAAGTTAAGAAAACTTAGAGAAAAAAGCATAACTCTTGATGAATTAGGTCAAATGCTAAAAATAAGTAAAGAGAGAGTTAGGCAAATTGAAACCAAAGCATTAGAAAAGCTAAAAACAACTATAGTTGAAATTTCTCAACAAAATAAAGAATTTTTTATTTGATACTTCTATCCCTTTAAAATAAGGTTAATTTGTGTTTCGAAACTTTTTTATTATTTTGTTATTCTTTTTTAAATCTTCATTTTTATCAGCACAAGGATATGATGTTTTTGGAATAGGAATATATGATGTAAAGTTTGATGGCTCATCTTCAAACTACGCAACAGATATTAGATTTGAAAGACGTTTTGATAATACATTGGTTGATATTGGGCCTGAAGAAGATAATTTCTTTTATTTAAAACCATTTGCCGGAATAGAGGTAACCACTGATTCTGCTCTTTATGTTCTAGGCGGTATTTATTTAGAGGACAATTTAGGAAAATTGTTAACTGGCAATCAAAATAAATGGAATTTTACCCCAAGTTTTGGTCTTGGTTACTATGACGATGGAGACGGAAAAAAATTAGGTAATAAATTAGAATTCAGAACTACTTTAGAAATGAGTTATCAATTAAAAAATGATGATCGAATTGGAATATCTCTTGGTCACATCTCAAACGCAAACATAGGTAATAAAAATCCAGGCGTTGAAATAATTAGTTTATCTTATCAAAAACCTTTTTAGTTTAATAATAGACTTTTTTCTTTAACAAAACTTAGAAAAATTTTTTCAAGTTTGTCAAAATTATTATTTTTCATATTAGTGTGAATATCGATCTTAAATTTTTTTCCATTTGCAACACCAAAAAAAATATTTAGTAGTGGACTCAATAATCTGTAAATACTGTCAGTGCCTATTTTTGGTTTAATATAATTAAAATACTCAATAATTGTATCTTCTGAAATTTTATAAGAAGATAAATTGTTATAAAACAGACTATCAACTTTTCTTAAACAAAAAGGATTATTTTGAATCAATCTTCCAACCATAATGCCATCATGTATTTTAGATAAATCTATAGCTTTCTCAATTGTGTCTATTCCACCATTTAATACAAAAGTAATATGAGGAAATTTTTCTTTTATTCTTTTTACAAAATCATAGTTTAGTGGTGGAATATTTCTGTTATCTTTGGGACTAAAACCACTTAAAATTGCATTCCTTGCATGAACATAAACAATTTTGATACCACTCTTTAAAATTTCATCAATAAATTCTTCAAAATAATCATAATTAAAAGTTTTACCTATTCCAATTCTACATTTGATTGAAACTTCAATATTCTTATTTATCTGCATTGCGCTCAAACAATTTTTAACCAGACTTTTGTCTTGCATTAAACATGCTCCAAAACTTCCCTTTTGGACAGCCTTACTTGGACAACCAACATTTAAATTTATTTCATTGTAATTTAATTCGTATGCTATTTTTGCACATTTATGTAAATCATCGTATTCAGAGCCTCCGACCTGCAGTGCAATTGGATTTTGGTTATCATTTGCTATTATGGATTGAGTATTTTTCGAATGAATTAAAGTTTTGGTTGCAATCATTTCTGAAAATAAAAAAGTTTTTTTTGATAATATGCGATAGAGATTTCTTGCATATGGAGTTGTGTATCCCATCATGGGCGCAACACAAAATTTTCGCTCTATTAAATTGTTCATAATTAAAATTAACTTTTAAAAACAAAAGGTAATTATACTTCTAATTACTTGCCTACAATAATTTGTTAATATAAATTGAATTTCTTAGTAATTTTTATGAAAAATAATAAAATCCAGTTGCCAAAATTTTTAAAGAATAGATATAATGTTTGGAAAGCTACTTCTTATTTACAAAATGAAAAAAACATAAAAAAACTTGCTAAACTTGGTCAAAAACCTAAGGCAATGATTATCTCCTGCTGTGATTCAAGAGTAAATGTTTCATCTATCTTTGGGGCTAAAGAGGGTGATTTTTTTATACATCGTAATATTGCAAATATAATACCACCATACGGATCAACTAAAACAGATCATTCAACATTTGCTGCAATTGAGTATGCAATAAAAGAATTAAAAGTTCCTAATTTTATTGTTCTTGGTCATACTAAGTGTGGTGGCATTAAAGCTGGTCATTCCCAACATATGAAAGGTCAAAATAAAAAATATAAATTTATAAATAGCTGGTTATCAAACCTTCGTACTGCATATAAAAATATTCCAAAAAAGTTAACTATAGAAAATCAAATTAATTTTCTTGAAGAAGAAAATATAAGAGTGTCGATTCATAATTTACTGCAATTTCCTATAGTAAAAAAAATGGTAAAAAATAAAAAACTTTCTATTTTTGGCTTAATATACGATATTAGCTCAGGTGATATTAAATCATTATAAGTTTATACAATAAGTAAAAAAACTATTTATTTATAAGAGTGTTTTCTTAATGGAAATTTTCTTTTTTTAACACTTCTAACAAAATTATTAATTGCCTTAGAAATACTTATTTCAATATTAACAAAATTTTTTACAAATTTTGGTTTTTTTACATTGGAATTAAAGTTTAAAATATCATCAATCACCAAAACTTGTCCATCACAATGTTTTGAAGAACCTATTCCAATAGTAGGTATCGACAATATGTTTGTAATTTTGTTTGCAACTTTTTCATTAATGCATTCCAGCACAATAAATTTTGAACCTGCCTTCTCTAGTTCAGTTGCTAAATATAATAAATCATCTGCATCTTTAGATTCCTTGCCAACACTTTTAATTTTTTTAAAATCTGAAAATTTTTGAGGTGTTACTCCTATATGAGATACCACTTTAATTTTATTATCTGATAAATGTTTTACTATCTCAATATTTTTTTTATCTGTTTCAATTTTAAGAAAATCAGCTTTTGTGAAAGCAATTAATTCATTTGCATTTTTTAAAGCCTCTTTTTTATTTCTATAAGTATTGTAAGGCATATCAATAATACTCATTGAATATTTTGTATTTCTAACCACTGCCTTTCCATGATTTTTCATCATTTCAAGTGTAACACCTCTTGTGTTTTTCATTCCATATAAAGTTGTACCAACTGAGTCACCAACTAATATTAAATCTACTTTACCGTCTAATAAATTTGCGATAGGTTTCGAGTAAGCAGTCAGGCAAGTAATAGGGGATTCGTTTTTTTTTAATAATAAATTTTTATAACTAACTTTAGACATTTAAACTGAACGAGTAATTCCACCATCAACACGAATGTTCTGTCCAGTAATATACGCCCCACCCTCAGATGCTAACATTTCAATAACAGATGAAATTTCACTCACTTTACCATATCGTTTAAGCGGTATGCGTTTTATGAACTCTTCTTTTTCAGGCAAGCTATCTATAAATCCAGGTAAAATATTATTCATTCTGATATTATATTCTGCATATTTATCTGCATAAAGTTTTGTAAAACTAGCCAGACCTGATCTAAATACCCCTGATGTTGGAAATGATTTCTCTGGTTCAAAGGTCGCAAAAGTAGAGATATTTATTATAGAACCACTATTCTGTTTTTTCATTATTGGCGTAACTATTCTTGATGATCGAATAACATTTAAAAGATATACCTCCATACCCTTAATCCAATCTTCATCTTTTAATTCTAAAATATCTCCTTTGGGTCCATGTCCAGCACTATTTACAACAACATCTACTTTGTTAAATTTGCTCAAAACTCTCTCAAAAAATATTTCAATATCCTTAGTGATCAAGTTTGACCCAGTAAAACCAAAACCACCCAATTCTTTAGCTAATTCTTCACCTTTTCCAGATGAAGACATAATTGCAATATCATAACCTTTTGATGATAAATGTTTTGCTGCGTCAGCACCCATGCCGGTACCCGCCGCAATAAATACAGCTGTTTTTTTCATTTTATGCTTTTATCATATTAGCTATTAAAATATCTACTAACAAAAAATTTTTACTTCAGGCAGTAATTAATTTTCTTTCAGCCAAAGGTTTTTCTTTAACTGGTAAATGAATTATTGCAGAGAATGCTCCTACCCCTATTCCTACCCACCATACAATGTCATAACTTCCATATATATCGTAAAATAAACCACCTAACCATACACCAACAAATGAACCAATTTGGTGAGATAAAAAAACTATACCATATAAGGTGCCCATAAATTTTAATCCATATATGTATCCTATTATTCCGGAAGTTAATGGAACTGTTGCAAGCCACAAAGATCCCATCACTATTGAAAACACAACCACAGACGTAGGCGTAATTGGTAACATTATAAATGCAATTGCAGCAATTGTGCGTCCTGCATAAATAATGGATAATAAATATTTTTTTGTATAATATTTTCCCATTGCGCCTGCTGCAATTGAACCAATAATATTAAATAGTCCAATTAAAGCTATTGATAATGCTCCTAAAGATGCAACAGAATTACAAACAATACTAATTAAGCTACCTTGTATAATTGGACTGCTTGCTTCTGCAATAAAAGCTGGAAAATGTGCTGTGATGAAAGCTAATTGAAAACCACATGAAAAAAATCCTAAAAAAAGCATAGTATAAGTTGGGTCTTTGAAAGCATCTTTGAGAGCATCACTAAGATTTGATTCCACTTCTTTTTTAGATATTTTTGGTTCAGATTTTAAAAGCGGGACTAATACAATTGTTAAAATACTAATTATTGCAAAAACAACAAAAACTGATGACCAAGGCATAATATCAAGAAGTCCCGCAGCAAATGGTGGCCCTACTACTTGTCCTGCTGAGCCGGCTGCTGTAGTAATACCCAGGGCTAAAGATCTTTTTTCAGGTGAAGCAGTTCTTCCAACTACCGCTAGTATTGGGCCAAAACCACTCCCAGCAATTCCAAAACCAATTAATATATTTAGAAATTGATGAGCTTCAGGAGAGGATGCTGAGCTACTTATAAAAACTCCAACGGCATACAACACCAATCCTAGAGTTATAGCTTTTCTATCTCCAAACTTTTCTGCAAAGGCACTAAAAAGAGGTGTTCCAATTCCCCAGGCTAAATTTTGAATAGCTATTGCCATTGAAAACTCTGATCTAGCCCATAAGAACTCTTCTGCTATTGGTATTTGAAAAAGACCGAAGGTAGAACGTATTGCAAAACTAATCAGCAAAATTAAACTTCCACCAATTAGTACGGGTGTAAAAATACTTGTATTTTTTTCGTTCATAAAAATTAGAATGATGAACCTAGCAGTTTAAAAGAACTAATCTATTAAAAAATTAAGCTCTTTGAACAATCTGTTGTTTTTCTGATTCTTCTTTTTCAGGAATTACGTAGGCTACTGCACAATGATCAATACAATAGGGCTTATCTTCAAATCTTTCTTTGCCACAAAATTTGAAATCAGACTCATCTGGATGACCTTCAGGCCACTCACATCCTCTCTTTACACTTTTGGTAAATAAATTTTTTACTAATGGTTGAAAAGTTTGTTGATGAACTGGGGTTTCTTTCACTTCATCTTTTTTAACCTCAAAATTAAGCTTAGGAATTATCGGCGATCTTGCTTTTTTTCTATCAGGTTTTACCGCTGTTCGTCTTATAGGGGATGGTCTTCTTTCAAGCCCAATTCTATGTGCTTTTCCAACCACTGCATTTTTTGTAAAACCAAGAAGTTTTCCTATTTGTGCTGTTGGGAGTCCTTGATCCCATAGCTCTCTTAGTTTTGAAACATTGTTGTCATCCCAGGGCATAATTTATCCTTTTAAATTATCTACATATAGTAGTATTTAGCAATACCATTATACTAAATATATAACTGCTAAAAGAAAAAACTGGGATTTTTTATGAAAAACCAATAAATAACATGTATTTTTTAATATAATTCGTCTGAAATAATGAAAAATCTTAGTAATTATAAAATAATAGGTAAAAAGGTATTATTTAGAGCTGACTTAAATGTTCCTGTTTTAAATGGAGTAATTACTGATTCATCAAGAATTTTAGCGATTAAATCATCTATAGAAACCCTCATCAAAAATAAAAATAAGATTTTTATATTAGCTCATTTTGGAAGACCTAAGGGAGAAGTTATAGAAAAATATTCTTTGCAATTTATCCTTTCATCTCTGGCAGAAATTCTTGAAGTTGATAAAATTCATTTTTTAAAAAACCTTCATGAAGAAAATATAAGTAAAAAAATTCATGAAATGAAATCAGGTGAAGTTTGCCTCGTTGAAAATATTAGATTTGAAAAAGGTGAAGAAAAAATAGACTGGGATTTTGCAAAAAATGTTAGCAGTTTATTTGATGTTTACGTAAACGATGCTTTTTCTGCTTCTCACAGAAACCATACATCAATTACAGGTTTTGCAAAATATATACCAGCTGTTGCTGGAAATCACTTAATCAGAGAAATAGAAAACATAAACAAATTTTTAGAAAATTCCAAAAAACCAAATTTAGCTATTGTTGGAGGCTCTAAGATCTCGACGAAAATTAACCTGTTAAATAATTTGATACAACAGTTTAACTGTGTTGTTATTGGTGGGGCCATGGCTAATACATTTTTATTATCAAAAGATATAATGGTAGGTAAATCATTAGTTGAACAAGATTTAGTTGAAGTAGCAAAAGATATTCAAACAAAAGCTGCTCAGTTTAATTGTAAATTAATACTCCCGCTGGATGTTATTTGTGGAAAAAGTATTGAAGATAGAGAACCAGTAGAGTTTGATATTAATGATATTTCAAAAAACTATATGATTTTAGATCTAGGAACAAAAACTACTGCTTTGATTAATCAAGAAATCAAGAATTCAAAAATGGTTCTATGGAATGGTCCTGTTGGAGCTTTTGAATATAAATCATATGAAAGGGCAACAAATGAAATTGCTTTAAACATCAAACAAAATGTAAAGCAATTTGGTATTAATGCTCTTGCTGGTGGAGGAGATACTGTTTCTGCAATAAAGAATGCAAATGCTGAAGATGGTTTTGATTATATCTCTAACGCAGGAGGTGCTTTTTTAGAATGGTTGGAGGGAAATCAATCTCCAGGAGTTATAGCGTTAAGAGAAAATAATTTAAGTTAATCATCAATTTGATGTTTTTTTATTAATGGAAATTGAGTCATCGTAAAGATAAAAGTAATTGGTAAAATTCCAAAAACCTTAAAATTTACCCATATATCTGTTGTCTGTGTTCTCCAAACAATTTCATTTAGGACTGCAAGCGCAATAAAAAAACCTATCCAGCGGTAAGTTAATATTCTCCACCCTTCTTCCTCAAGTCGTAGTGCTGCACCAAGTAAAATTTTAAGCAAAGGTTTTTTTACCAGCATACCGCCATAGAGAATTATTGCAAAAATTAAATTGATTATAGTTGGTTTCATTTTAATGAAAACTTCATTATCAAAATAAATTGTTAAGCCTCCAAAAATTAAAACAATTCCAGCTCCAACCGTTGGCATAATAGGTATTTTTTTTTCTAGAATATAAGAAAACAAAACAGCAATTACAGTTGCAATCATAAGAGGCAATATTGATGCTTGTAAACCACTCCTTGTATAGAATATAAAAAATACAGCCAATGGTCCTATATCAATTAAAAGTTTATAGATTGATTTCATGTTACGCTTCCAAATTTAATATTGATCTTGAAAAGTTTCTAGCACTAAAGCTTATTAAGTCTTCAGGTTTTTCTCCAAGACCGATGTAACTTATAGGTATTTCGTATTTATTTGCAATTGAAATTAAGGCCCCACCTTTGGCAGTACCATCTAATTTTGTAATTATTATACTTGTGACATCTAATTCTTTACCAAATATATCAACTTGTTTGATCATATTTGATCCATTGGTCCCATCTAAAACTAGAATTGTTTCAATTTTAGTTTTGTCATTAATCTTTGAGACAACATTTTTTAACTTAATTAATTGATTTACTAAATTTGTATTATTGGATAATCTTCCTGCTGTATCAATGATTAAATAATCAAAATCTTCTTTATTAAATTTTTCAGTAGCTTGAAAAGCAACACTGGCAGGATCTTGATTGATATTTCCTGAAAAAAAATCACTTTTGCTTTTATCTGCCCAACTTTTTAATTGATCAATCGCTGCTGCCCTAAATGTATCACAGGCAGCAATTAAGATTTTATTTTCATCTCTTATTTGACTTGCAATTTTTCCTATAGTTGTTGTTTTTCCACTTCCATTAACACCTATAAAAATTAAAATTTTTGGAGTTTGATCATTTTCTACAAATATTTCTCTCTCTTTAGGTTGAAGTATAACTTCAATTTCTTTTGCTAATGTTTCAAGAACCACATTTGTTATATCCTGTTCTGATGCTTTAACTTTACGAACTGAATTTATTAATTTTTCCACTACATCTAAACTTATATCAGCAGAGATTAAAACAGACTCCAATTCTTCTAGAGTTTGGCTATCAACTTTTTTGCTTTGAAAAGAATTAAGTATATTAGAAGATAAAAAATTTGATGTTTTTTGAAGGTTGTTTTTAAATTTAGAAAAGAGACTCATAATCTCCTGGCCAGTAACATATTATTTTTGACTCCAATATAAACACAAGGTACAAGATTCCCTTCTTTCAACTTTTCATTAAGAATAACGTTAAAAAAATTTTGATCCTTTCCTATAGATTGTTCATTTTGATTTTTTTCTATCAATACTAAATCTTTTTCTCCAACTCTATCTTGCATAAGTTTTTTAAATTTTTCAATTCCCTTACTTCGCAAAATATTTGCTCTCTTTTTAACTATAGATTTGTCAACTTGAGGCATCCGGGCTGCAGGAGTATTATCACGAGGCGAATAAGGAAAGACATGAAGGTGTGTCAGATTACATTTATCAACTAGATCTAGAGTATCTTTAAACATCTCATCGGTCTCTGTGGGAAAACCTGCAATAAGGTCAGCTCCAAAAGTAGCGTCTTTTCTTTTTGATAATATTTTTTTACAAAAATCGATTGCCATTTCTCTTGTGTGACGTCTTTTCATCCGTTTTAAAATTAAATTATTTCCTGCTTGCAAACTAATATGAAAATGAGGCATTAATTTTTTTTCGTATAATAAATCCCAAAATTCCTCGTCAATTTCAGCACAATCTATTGATGATAGCCTTAATTGTTCTAGATCTGGAACAAGTTTTAATATTCGTTTAATTAAATTTGAAAAAGTTGGCTTACCTGGCAAATCTTTGCCATAGTCGGTTATATCAACACCCGTAAGGACAACTTCCTTATAACCGTTCTTAACTAATTTTTTTATCCTCTCAACTATTTCGCCAGCAGGTACACTCCTGTTATTTCCTCTTCCGTATGGAATTATGCAAAAAGTACAACGGTGATCACAGCCTTGCTGAATTTCAATATATGCTCTTGATTTTCCATCAAACTTTTCAATAGTAGTGGGAACTGTTTTTTTTTCTAACAAAATGTCATTAACTTGGATTGGTTTTTGAAAATTAAGACTTTTCCATACATTGGAGGTTAGCTTTTCTTTATTGCCTAAAACTACATCAACTTCACTAATAGCATCATATTTTTTTGGATTAATTTGAGCTGCACATCCTGTAACAATAATTTTATTTTTAGGATTATTTCTTTTTGCTTTTCTAATTTCATATGCAACTTTTTTTTCTGCGTCAGCAGTAACAGCGCACGAATTAATAACTGTAATGTTATTTAGATTACTATTTTTCAAATGATTTTTGATAATCTCACCTTCATAAATATTAAGTCTACAGCCCATATTTATTAGTGAATTTTTCTTTTCCATAATTAAATATGAATATAACCGTTATAACTAATTTCAGCTGGTCCAGTCATAATGGCTTCATTATTAACTATGTTTATGTGTAACGATCCTTTTTCAAGTTGAACTTCAGAATTTTTTTCAATTAGTTTTTTTTTCCATCCAGCATAAACAGCAGCACAAGCACCGCTACCACACGCAAGTGTTATCCCCGCTCCTCTTTCCCAAACCTTCATTTTAATTGTATTTGAATTTACTACTTCAATGAATTCAACATTGGTTTTATTAGGAAAAAAATGATGTTGTTCTATTTTAGGGCCTATTTCATTTAAATTAATATTTTCTATCGATTTGCCAAAAAAAACTACATGAGGATTGCCAATATTTACTGCAACCCCTGAGTCAAATCCATCAACATGGATTGGAACATTTAACGTATCCATTTCTTTAGTAAGTGGTATTCTATCCCACTCAGTTGTAACTATGCCCATATTAACACTGATTTGATCTCCGACCTTCTTGGCAATTAGAGTGCCTGCATCCGATAGTATCTTTAGTGTTTCTTTTTCATTATTTTCATTAAAAAGAATTTTTGCAACACACCTTGTTCCATTCCCACATGCTTCTGCTTTATCTCCTGCTGGATTAAAAATATCAATACTAACATCTGCATCCTTATTTTTTGGATCGTTAATGGTTATTAACTGATCACATCCAGCACCAGTTCTGCGGTCGCTTAATTTTTGAATTAAATTATCATTTATTTCAATCTCATTTGATCTTTTATCTATGATAACAAAATCATTTCCTAATCCATGCATTTTTGTAAATTCTATTTTTTGCATAAAGTCTCTATACCTTAATTTACCCAGAAATCCTGGAAATTTTTTCAATTTTAAGAAAACTTGACTTTATAGGTCTCAATAAATAGAGGGGTTCATACAAATCCTAAATTGTAAAGTAAAAAGCTTGTTACAATTGTGATAGGTACACCAGCCCACGAGTTTCGTGCCCTGGTGTTAAATTGCTATTGGAGAAATATGTTTGAAACACTAAATGATAAGTTTGAAAAAATTGTCCGCAGTATTCGTGGTAAGGCAGTTATTTCAGAGTCAGATTTAGACTCAACTCTCCGAGAAATTCGTATTGCTCTTTTAGAAGCAGATGTTGCTCTAGTGGTTGTTAAGGACTTTATCAATACCGTGAAGGAAAACATTTTAGGAAAAGAAGTGTTAAAGTCCATAAAACCTGATCAAATGATAATCAAGCTTGTTCAAGATGAGTTAGTAAATATTCTTGGTGCTGAAAATCAACCATTAAAGATCTCGACTTCTCAAATGACAAAAATTTTATTTTGTGGACTTCAAGGCTCTGGAAAAACAACATCTGTTGCCAAACTTGCAAATCATTTAGTAAAATCTTCCAAGAAAAAAGTTTTATTATCTTCCGCTGACATTTACAGACCAGCAGCTCAAGAGCAATTAAAAATTTTAGCTGAACAAGTTCAGGTTAATTTTTTTAATCATAATTTAAATTCTACAAATCAGATAGTATCTGAAACACTAGATTATGCGAAAAAAAATTTAATTGATGTTGTGATTCTTGATACTGCTGGAAGACAGGTAGTTGATGAAACACTAATGAACGAATTAATAGAAATTGAAAAATTTTTTAAACCACAGGAAACATTGCTCGTAGCCGATGCATTGACAGGACAAGATGCAGCAAATGTAGCAAAAAGCTTCAGCGAAGCTGTAAATATTACTGGATCGATACTAACACGTATTGATGGAGATAGCAGAGGTGGTGCTGCTCTATCTATAAAATCAATAACCAACTCCCCAATAAAATTCATCGGTGTTGGAGAAAAAATTGATAATTTTGAATCTTTTCATCCTGAGAGAATAGCACAGAGAATTTTAGGTATGGGAGACATAGTTAGTCTTGTTGAGAAGGCTGCTGAAAATATAGATCAAGACGAAATGGAAACTTTAGCTAAAAAAATGTCTAAAGGAAATTTTGATTTAGATGATTTTGCTAAACAATTAAAACAGATGGGAAAAATGGGTGGTGTGTCGGGCATTCTTTCGATGTTGCCAGGTGTCTCTAAGGCCCAAAAATTAATGGCGGAAAATAAAATTTCTGACAAACTAATCAACCATCAAATCGCTATCATTAATTCTATGACTAAAAAGGAAAGAGCCGATCCTAATCTGATTAAAGCTTCTAGAAAAATTAGAATTTCAAAAGGTTCTGGAACAAGAGTTCAGGATGTTAACAAACTTTTAAAACAGTTTCTTCAATCACAAAAAATGATGAAGAGAATGAAATCAATGGGTAAAGGTGGAATACCTAGTGATTTGATGCAAAAATTGCAAGGTAATCTTCCACCAAAAATAAACTAATTAAGAAAGGAAATATTATGCCAGTAAGAATAAGACTATCCCGTGGAGGGGCTAAAAAAAGACCATTTTACAGAATTGTCGTGGCTGACTCAAGACGTGCTAGAGATGGAAAGTTTATTGATCAAGTAGGTACATATAATCCTATGTTGCCAAAAGATAGTCCAGACAGAGTTAAGATAGACGTTGAGAAAGCAAAAGAATGGATGGCAAAAGGAGCACAACCATCTGATAGAGTAACATTATTTTTAAGTAATTTAGGCGCAGTTGAGAAACCTGTTATTACAGAAAAGACAAAAAAGCATTTACCAAAGAAAAAAGCTCAAGAAAGATTAGCGGCAGCTAAAGAAAAAGAAGAGGCAGCTAAGGCAGAAGCAGAAGCACCAGCAGAAGCAGAAGCACCAGCAGAAGCAGAAGCACCAGCAGAAGCAGA
>VMBT01000651.1_pt1 | contig 21175 bp, 22 predicted proteins | sample 4404301 | NCBI WGS metagenome assembly VMBT01 (sample SAMN12238535, study PRJNA552566) | marine metagenome | isolation source: Coastal seawater | place: USA: coastal Georgia, Sapelo Island | collected 2008-08/2009-08
AAACGCTCTACGCCCAGTGGCCGCCGAATCTCCTTTATCTGAAGAGGTAGTAGGAGGTCAAATCACTGATGAAGACCGGCAAAGATTTATTTCAGGTATTCCCTTGGGGCGGCTCGCAACCCCAGCAGATGTTGCCGGAGCTGCTGTATATCTCGCTTCAGATGATGCTCAATTCTTAACGGGAGTCCTCCTACCTATAGATGGTGGACGAACGACGCTTTAATTTTTCATGGAGAACGCTTCAAATGAGTGAAGTATCGGCTTTTATTGGCATTGGACGTATGGGCGGCCCGATGGCGCGAAACTTGGCCAGAAACGCCAATACTCTTGGAAGAAGGGTCAGGGTCTATGATAAGTCTGCATCAGCGATAACTGCCTGCAAAGATGCTGGTGCGGATGTGGCCGACTCACTTAGTGAAGTAGTTGATGGAGCAGATGTAATTTTTTCAATGGTACCAGCCGGCCCAGACGTGCGTTCTCTATACATGGACGAAGGTGGTATTTTTGATACTGCCCCCAAGGGAGCACTCCTTATTGATTGTTCAACCATCGACGTTGCAACAGCTCAAGAAGTAGCTAAAGCCGCACGTGAACGTGGCTTTCGCATGCTTGATGCTCCAGTCTCAGGCGGGGTTGCTGGAGCTGAAGCAGCAACCATAACTTTTATGGTTGGGGGTGAAGCGAGTGATTTGGAAGAGGTTCGACCGCAATTAGAAAAGATGGGGGCTAAAATTGTCCATTGCGGCCCTTCTGGCATGGGAGAGGCTGCAAAAATCTGTAATAATATGATAACAGGTATTTCAGCAGTTGCTGTTGCCGAAAGTTATGCAATTGGGCAACGGCTCGGTCTTGATCCAAAAATTTTGTATGATGTGGTGTCCACTAGCTCAGGACAAACTAATATTGGCACACGCAATCCCCCAATCGCGGGAATTGTTGAGACAGCTTCGGCGAACCGTGATTTTGAGCCCGGCTTCACCATCGCATTAATGTTAAAAGATCTTAGGCTTTCCCAAGCTGCGGCAAAGCAGGTTGACCAAGCTAGCCCGGTAGGAGCGGCAGCAGCTGAAATCTTTGCCCTAGCAGCTAATTCTGGGCTTGCACATCTTGATACAGCGGGCGTCTTCAAGCTCATCGCGGGCAACCAGCCGCCACCAAAATGACGGCTTTGCGCTGCCAATCTCTTTTTTCAGGAAAAGCTTTTAGGCCTGAATGCTGACAACTACTGCTGCACTGGCAATTACGGCAACGTCATCGCCAGAGTCGTCGTAGACATCGAGACCACCCTTTTTGGCTGACACTTTTACTTTTCCAATTGGAAAACGTGCCTCCACAGCAGCCAAATCAACTTCCTCAGGCTTTTGCACCCCGACCATCACTTCAACTATTAACTTTGACTTATCAATATCTAAAGTTCGGACGAAGGTCATAGAGCTATGATGGAGAGCGTCGTCACAGGCCCGAATTGCAGCTTTTGTGTAATCACCTCCATGCAAGTCATTACCTGCGCCCATCTCTACAATAATGCGCTTTTTTGACATGCTATTTCCTTTATCAGACATCGAGGTAGACAGCTGCTGCTGCGTGAGCGAGCAGAGTCACGTCGGAAGAATTTGGTTTAGGGATAGCTAACCCACCATCAACACACTTCACCTCACCAGTACCATGTGGCAATACTTCAAGAACCTTGGCTTTATCGACACGTTCTGGATTTGGAACTGCGATAGTTACCTGCACTCGCATGGCATCCACATCCTGATCCACCAAATTCCCAATAGTTAATGAATTATGCCATAGCGCATCCCTCAGAGCACGAACTGCTGCCTTGGTGCTATCTCCTCCTCGAATATCGGTGCCCATACCAATTTCTAGAATCATACGTTTCCAGGCCATCTGAGACTATCTCCTCAAATATTTGGCATCACTTCAGATGAGATTCGATCGAGTATATCCTCGTGGAACGATCGCTCGCGGCTAGCAATGCTAACAACTACTTCGTGACAGCCAGCAGCAGCAAACGCTCTAAGAGTTTCAATAATGTCTTCGGTCGACCCTGAAATTAATTTCCTGTCGTCTGGTTTACGGTCCTGAGTCGGGGAGTCAAAACGGATGCCAGCATTCAAGGATATATAAAGACCGTCTGGATCTCGGCCTTCCCCTTGCATTAACTGCGCTAGAATGGGGAGCTTTTCTCGAATGTCATTAGGAGACTGACGAAGAGTATGCCATCCGTCACCAAACCGGGCCGTACGTCGAAGTGCAGCCATGCTAGACCCACCCACATGAATAGGTGGATAGGGTTTTTGCTGAGGTTTAGGTGAAAATTTCAAACCAGAATAGCGATAAAATTCACCAGAATACTCTGGGATTTCTTGAGTCCAAAGTACCTGAAGAGCTGAGAGGATTTCGTTTGCTCGCTTACCACGAGTTTTGAAATCAACACCAAGATTAACGTACTCATCCTCAGTTGTAGCGACGCCAACCCCAAGATCGACACGCCCATTAGAAAGCTTGTCGAGGGTCGCAACCGTTTTTCCCAAACGAGGGGGATCATGCCAGGGTAAAACAATTACCGTAGTGCCAAGCCGAACAGTTTTTGTCCGCATTGCAACGGCACTTAAGATGGACAGTGGCTCATAATACGGCCGATTGTCCAAACGGTCGGCAATATAACTAGAGTGGAAAAGATGCTCGCTCGTCCAGACACTATTTAAGCCAACTGCCTCTGCTTTTTCAGCAAGACTGATAATATCTAATGGATCTTCAAAACCCTGATTAGAAGGAAGACTGTAGCCGAGTTTCATCAAAGGCTCACTGGTGCCGATGCGTAAACTGCATCTTGATGCCCTGGAGCATAAACGCGATTGGAAATGTTAGGGTTTCGGTTTGTGTGCTCACGAGCGTAGAGGGGATGACGCATGCTCCGAACCTCGTGCTCTAACCGAACCAAAGGCTTCTTGCTTTTAAGGTCAACAATATCAAGGAAGCGATATTGGTGCTGGTCACTCTCTTCGGTAATCAAGCCAAGCTTAAGTAGTTTTTCATATGGCCTAGAAAAATTTGCCAGATAGATAGCAACATGATGCCCATCGTAATCAGCAAGCTTCTTTGATGTCTCTTTAAAAATAATTTTTTGACCTGGCCCAACAGAAACGGTAGCTGAGGTTTTACCTGCACTGGCCGGCGTATCGAGAATTTCTTCGTAAAACCTGGCGATACCAGAAGAAGACCCTTTTGGAGCATTCACTTCCATATATGGCATTCCTAGCATCATGCCTGGAAATTTAGGCCCTGGCTCGTGCACTTTGAAGCGATTACCCCAAGGGCAAACAACTTCAACGTGATCCTTCTTCTCTGAAAACATAAACGACGTCTGCGCAAGGTCGTCCTTAACCATTTCAAGCCGTTCCAGCAAAGCTTCTCTGCCAGGAATAACAAGACCGGTTAGTCCCCTCAAAACCTGAGCTGGCCCAGTGGGGAGATGGAACTGACTTTTGCCACAGTTGATCCACATATTGTTAATGCCAGTTACAAGATAGGGATCCCGCGTTAATCCAAGGCCCATCACGTAAAAGATAGTCGAAAGACGTTGGTCGGGCGCCTTTACATTGAGGTGCTCTAAAAAGACTATATTTCCTAGGTCCTCAACTGTTCGATCATATTTGGTTTTCTTTGCCATGCGCCTATCCTTTTTTATTTAGAATGGGTTTTCCTAATGTTAGGTTGAATTTCCTAGATCTGCGAGAGTGAAAATTATCTGCCGAAGGCGCAGTCGACGTATTTCCTTCTAAAAAGAATTACAAACGACCATTGAAAAAATCAGCTTATTTATTCCTTTGCGCATGGATAATAGTGGCAACATATTCTTTAGTTGTCATTCCAACAGCGCAACCAAACTCAGATGCAAGGTCGTTAACAACAGAGATTTTACCGGTTTCCCAAGATGAACGAGCATCCCCGATCCTAGCGCTTGTTGCCATAACAGCACCGGCGGCAACACCCATAGAGGAAGCAGCGTAAATGCGCGCAACACCTGCTTGTTCTTTTCCAATACCGGCATCGTTAAGGACAATACCGAGCACAGGTGCCTTTAAAATATAGCCAGGATTATTAGCAAGTAGTCCACCATGGCTAGCACAAACAACTATTTGCCCTGCATCCTCGTCCTTTATTAAAGAAGCAGAATCACACCCAATAACCATGGGCTCATCAGTTTTTTGCGAAATAACAAACCGGCTTTCCGGTAACTCTGGCAACTCGCCGCTCCACATATCGGCTGTCAGCATCCTTGCAGCCGCGGCACCACATCCAATACCAACCGATACACCAGCCTTTGCTGCCGCCTTATTAATGAAGGAAATATGACCAGTAGACATCATATCCTTACCATCACCAATGCGCGCCGACATACAGTCTACTGTGGCCGCCGGCATTCCAATTGCGTCAGCCCAATCCAGACCACCAAAACCAGCTGACTCCAAGCCTCCACCTGCATCATTAAGGATAACGCCACGAGCTTTGCCTTTGGCCGCAAGATACGCCGCGTAGACACCACCATGGGACGCTGCAACGAGGACTTTCCCCGCATCTTCTGACGCCAGCTTAGTAACACTATCCATAACGAGAATACGGTCTTCTGCCATGAAAACATTACTCTTTCATCATGGCATCAGATATCTTCTCCGCCGTCATCAGAGTTGGACCATTCGTGTTAGCGGAGGGCACAAATGGAAATAAGGACGCGTCAACTACGCGGAGTCCTCTGATACCACGAACTCTTCCTTCATTGTCTGTTACTGCCATCGGATCATCATCGGCGCCCATTCGGCACGAACAGGTTGCATGCCAGGTGCCGGTGGCATTTGCTAACACAAACTGATCCAAAGCATCGGAGTCTGTTAGCAAGGTCTCAAGTGTCACTCCACCAGTTATGACTTTTTCAATCAGTAATTTGCGCACAGGTGCAGGTCCATCCATCAACTTGCCGAGAAACCAAGTAATAGCCTTATTGCGGCCATTAACTTTCGCAATCTTTCGAACCTGCTCGGTGTAAGCCGTTGGGAATGCGTTAGTAGCAACCTGACTAACAGCCTCAGAGAGTAAGATAGCTGCAGATCTTTTGAAACCATCTGAAAGTCGGTCAAGATCACGCCGGTCACTACAAAGCCCAAAGTCGACTGAAGGTTCATCTCGCCAATTAGACGATGTAAGCTTGATTTCACCGGTCGAATAAGTCCGGTTAACCCAAACAAGAAGAGACCCCATCCGCTTACCAACATCGTGCCACGCAGATTTAGCTACCTGGGCTGCAAACATGTCACCGTGGGGAGCTTCGTGCATATTCGAAGAGAAACGCCAACCAATATGCATGTGGCGCACATCATCGCGCTTAATACGATTTTCAGCTGATAAATAACCTGAAACACTGACAGAGGGATGGTCTTGTAAATTTTGACCGACGCCCGGAAGCGATTGGCGGACATCAATACCAAGGTCCTTAAGATGACCCGCAGGCCCTATACCAGCACGCATCAAATGAGCGGGTGAATGCAGCGCTCCAGAACAAATGATGACTTCCCTAAGAGCTGTGTGCGTTTCCTCTACAACTTTATGGCGAAAAGCTTTAACTCCGGTTGCTTTCAAACCTTCAAAAGTAATGGAAGCAACACGTGTGTCCGCCAAAATCTTAAGATTACTCCTACGACGAGTTGGAGGATCTAAATAACCTATTGCAGCTGAAACTCGACGATCGAATGCATTCGAGATTGTAAGAGGGAAGAAACCATCCCGAAACTCACCATTCTGATCCTCGATGTATTCGTAACCTTCGGCCTGCAGGGCTTTTTGGACTGCATGTGTATAACCGGTCCATTGCTCCTCAAATAGACGGCGAACCGGGATTTTGCCCTCTGCACCATGATAAAAATCATCTGGAAAATCGAGATCTCGTTCGAGTTTTCGGAAAAAGGGCAGGCAGTCATCCCACCCCCAACCCTTAACGCCTAGGTCCCGCCAACCATCGTAGTCGGTAGGAGCACCACGATTAAGAAGTTGTCCATTTATTGAAGACCCGCCACCCATTATGCGGGCTTGCTCGTAAGAACGCTTGGGCGGACTAAAGGTGGGATCATTGTGTTTTAACGGTTGAGTGGTCACCTTAAGCTCAGTCCAATGAAACCTAGGATCAAAGTAGGCAACGCCAGGATAACTAGAGTGCACCTCAGGAGGGATGCTGCCGTGCGGCGTGTCTGGCCCAGCCTCAATAACTAAGACCCGATTTGAAGGATTGGCAGATAAACGGTTTGCCATAACGGATCCTGCAGACCCGCCTCCTACAATGATGTAATCCCACTCTGCCACGACAGATTAACCCTTTTTGGTTGGACGGGCTTCAGTTGGCCCACCCGCTTGTTTCCAGGCACCATAGCCTCCCACAACGTGCGCAACTGGTCCGAAACCCATGTCTTGCAAACGTTTTGTAGCCAGTGCCGAACGCAGCCCACCTGCACAGAAAAGAACATACTTCTTATCCTGGCCAAAAACTTCTCTGTAGTATGGACTGTCAGGATCCACCCAGAACTCAAGCATATCCCTGGGTGCGTGCAACGCTCCGGGAACCTGTCCATCACGTTCAAGTTCACGGACATCACGAATGTCAACAAGTTGTACATTCGGATCATTTGCCAATTCCAGAGCGGACTCTATCGCAATATTTTCAATCTCTTTTTCCGCTTCAGCGCAGAGATCTTTAACTCCTTTGGTGATCTTCATGGCTGATTAGTCCTTTTTTGCTGATTTAGCTTCAATACTTTTTCCAGCCTCTTTCCAGGCTTTAAAACCGCCTTTGATGTGCGCCACGTTACTTGCCCCCATATCCATCAAATCTTTTACGGCAATTGCGCTCCTCCAAGCACTCTGACAGTAAAACACATAAGTCTTGCTCTCATCTGCCATCCATTGTTTGTGGTACGGACTATCTGGGGCTGCCCAAAACTCCAACATCCCCCGCGGAGCGTGCCGCGCTCCGGGGACCATTCCTTCTCTATCCAATTCTCTTATATCTCGAATATCGACAATTACAGTGTTTGGGTCGTTGAGCCTGGCCTCGGCTTCATCCACACTCAAGACTGTTGCAACTGCATCAGCCTCCGCCAAAAGCGCTTTAAAACCGCGTTTCAACGCCATACCAAAAGCTCCCATTTAAATAAATTTTTCTAAAGATTAACTCCCCCTCTCCCTCAACGAAAGGTTTTAAACATGGGCACAAGGGTGAGTAGTCAAATTTTTCCAATGCGAGGTTGAAGCATTGTATAAAAAAATGCTGTTATTCCAGTGGATAAATTTTCGACATTTCAAAGAGGAGTCGTGACCGATGTCAAAAATGCCAGCTACCGGAAATGATGACAGACAACTTACGGCCCCTATCGCGAGCTTTGCTGCAAACCTTAATCACAACGCCACACCATCAGAGGCAAGAATAGCTGCTCGTCAGTGTTTACTAGATGTGCTTGGAGTGATGCTTGTTGGCGCTAACGAACCATTGGTCCAAATGCTTTCAGCAGAGGCAGAAGAAGCCGGAGGTAGTGAGCAAGCAACCGTCGTGGGCAAGGGTTTCAAAACCTCAGCTTCCCAAGCTGCTTTGGTCAATGGCGCGTGTGCGCATGCTCTAGATTACGATGATGTACTGAAAGCAATGCTTGGCCACCCGACGGTTCCCGTTTGGCCTGCCCTTCTCGCAATCGCGGAGAGAGATGGTTATTCTGGGCGAGATATCATCACGGCATTTATAGCTGGTTTAGAGGTCGAAGCCCGTATTGGAACACTCATGGCAACTGGCCATTATGCCAAAGGCTGGCATTCCACTGGTACGATAGGAACGTTTGCCGCGGCCGCAGCAGTCGGCCGGCTTCTTAAGTTAGACGACGAGAAGATGACCCGTTGCTTTGGGATTGCTGGAACTCAGGCAGCAGGCCTCAAATCTATGTTTGGCACGATGTGTAAGCCACTTCACGCAGGGAAAGCAGCGCAGAACGGTGTACTTGCCGCAAGTCTAGCGAAACGTGGCTTCTCAGCAAAAGAAGATGTTCTTGATTGCTTTCAAGGCTTCGTAGATACGATGAGCGATGGTGGACTTGCTCCCGATGCCGCATTGGAAAATCTAGGGGAGCAGTTCCACGCACCTGACGTTCTATTTAAATATCACGCCGCTTGCTATGGAACTCATGGCCCAATTGAAGCTGCCTTAAAAGCAGCCGACCACCCTGCCTTTGATGCAGACCTTATCGAAAAAGTAGACATTGTCGTTGCGCAACATTGTATCGGTATGTGTGATATTCCAGAGCCAACAACAGGGCTCGAAGGCAAGTTTAGTTTGACTCACAACGTAGCTCTCGGCCTCCTGAAGCAAGCTGATGGCGCACTAGACCTGTATGATGATGCGAGGATGACGGATCAAGCACCTTCAGCGCTTCGTAAAAAAGTAAATGTATCTTCGACCGATAAAATTGGTGCGTTTGAAGCAAACATCACCGTCCATCTTTCAAATGGTATTGTAATTCGAGAAACCCATGATGCTGATGTGCCAGAACGTGATCTTGATCTGCAATGGGAAAAGCTGGAACGTAAATTCCGCACTCTCACCACTCCAATTCTTGGCGAAAGTAAGGTCGAAAAAATAATAGAACTCGTTCACAACTTGGACGACGCAGACAGTATTTCGCCTCTTATGGAAGCGGTAAGGAACTAACGGACATAAAACTGTCGTCCAAACCATCTCCAACGCCCACTGCCGGCAGGCAGTGTGCAATTCACACGATGCCTGCCAGGTGAAAACTTTTTTGGCAATCGTGCTTCAATGCGACGCTTTCCAAGTTGATTAAGTTGAAGTCGACCAATTCCACTAGCGTAACATGCTAAAGTGGATAAAGCCCCAATCGATGGATCCACAGTAAAACCAAAGGCTGGAGGATTGTCATCATCACCAAGCATCATATCGCGCGGAGTAATATCACGGACAATTAAGGGAATTGAACTAGCCAAGGTTCTAAAGCGTTCTATAGCCCCGTAAGTTTCATTTAACGCAAAACGCGGAAGATAAAACATATCCTCGAAATTGTGCAGCACGCCAGAATGCTGACCAAAAGCCGCCAAATAACCGGCTTCTTGTATGACCTCCCGAACAGCTGAACTCGCTTCTCCATAAGGGTAAGCAAAGAGTTCCGGAATAAAACCGAGCTCAGATTTATACCGAGCATTACTCTCAGCGATCTCACGACCTACTTCTTCAAGCGATAAATCAGCCAGGTGGGCGTGACTAGACGTATGAGCACCAATATCGAAACCCATCTGAATTGCGCGCCTCACGTCATCCCAAGTCATGTAACCTGGCAACTTATCGTCAAGAGGCTTTGTGCTTACGAAAAGGGTAGCCGTAAATCCTGCTGCCTTAAGCTTAGGCAAACCATATTCGATCACTGAGGCATATGCATCATCAATAGTAAGAGCAATAGTTTTGTCAGGCAAAGGTTGCTCTGATCTCAAGCTGTCAACTATCTGAGACAGGGGCAGAACAGTGAAGCCATTTTCCTTTAGATGACGAATTTGAGAATCAAATTGCGAAAGCGTTGTATTCGTTGATGGATAAGAATCCTCACCAAATCTATGGTACATCAAAGCCACAGCATGCCCCAATGCAGAAGCAACAGTAGGCGACGCCGTTATAAATAACGCTAGTGTCAATGTTTGAAGCCACTTGACCATAGTGTTTAATGCACATGTCACGAATATAATTGCAAGTCATTGAGGTGTTGGATTGAATGCCAGACTGTATCCTCATCAGGGAAATCAGGGCAGCAGACGCTGAACCTATTGCTTGTTTGTTTCAGGAAACAATTGGAGATGGTGGGGCTGCTGGTTGGACCCAGTGTGCCATTGAAAACCTGATACAAGAAAATGGTTTTGGATTTGTTGCAGAACTTAATAGTGCTGTTATAGGGGCTTGTATACTGCTCACATCAGGAGAAGATGCTGAGATCTTAAATATTGCAACAGACTTTAAATATCGACGGCTTGGAGCTGCTCATAAAGTACTGAGGGCTGTATTACTTGCCTCACAAGGCTTAGGCTATTCGAGAATATTTTTAGAAGTTGCGGAAGATAACTTTGAAGCAAAATCCGTCTATCAAGCAGTTGGGTTCAGCAAAATTGGTATCAGGCCGCAATATTATAAGAGAGGTACGACGCACGTAGATGCGGAAGTATTATCTTTAGAGCTCAATTCTTTTCGATAATTAAACTAAATTGGTTATCACCTATCGCAATTAATGGTTCCACTAAGTGTCCAAGCTCTTTCGCTGATTTAGGTACATTTTTTGCGGGCTCTCCATCACTCAAAATTACTTCAAGTTTTTCTCCAACCAACATCTTATCTAGAGCAAGTCTTGTCTTAACAAATGTCATTGGACAACGATCTTCAGTTACATCTATCCGATATTTTACTTTGGAGTTAGAGTTTTTTTGTTCTTTTCTTGAAGAAACCATGTCACGCAACCTTGAATAAGCATCAGTCGATATATATATGCCCCTTTATATTTACAAATTCTAAGCATTTGTTGGAGCTTTATTTAAATGTCAGAAGAGCAAAATGAGATGACTAGAGAATTATTAGAACATACCACTGAAATTGTCGCTGCGCATGTTGCTAACAACCCTGTTGCTGTTAATGATCTTCCGGAATTAATACGCCAAGTTTACACGACGTTATCTCAAGTTGACGCTCACTCGGCACCCCAGGCTGAAAAGCCTCAGCCAGCTGTTTCGATAAAGAAATCTATAACTCCAGATTATCTAATCTGCTTAGAAGATGGAAAACAGCTGAAGATGCTGAAGCGTCATCTAAAAACTGCCTACGATATGTCTCCCGAAAGTTATCGCGAAAAATGGGGTCTTCCTCATGACTACCCAATGGTTGCCCCTAACTATGCTGCTCAACGCAGCTCACTTGCCAAGAAAATTGGACTTGGGACACGCGCTCGTCGTCGCTAATTCGTTTTTCATTGAATAGCGGGCAGCATTACGTGAATTTTTTGTTTTCATAAAACGCTCACTTTCCATAGGAAGTGGGCGTTTTTAATACCATAAAATATCAACCTCTCTAGCGATTTGCCCTTGCAAGATAGGCTTTACAGTTCCACTTTGACTTAGTGATACGAATAGGTCATTCAGAAGTTCCGGCTTAATATTGCTAAACTCAACAGGAAAAGAGATGGAACGGCTTATGCCGATCGCAATAAAGCGACCACTAGCAAAGCACCGACTTTGGGGACGCGTAAGGCCCCCTCGTGGTCGTTATTTTGGCGGTAAAAAACCATTCTTATTTGTTCGAGCCTTGCGGCGAGGAAAACAGCCAACGCGACTTGGGGAACTAAGGATGGCAGCTGGCCGTTTGGAGGTAAGACTAGCTAAAAATGATGCTGAGATAGCGGCAGCACAGCGACTGCGCTACGAAGTTTTTTATGAAGAACTATCGGCTAAAGCTTCACCTGAAGTCGCAGCAGAGCGCCGTGATTTTGATCGTTTTGATCCATTCTGTGACCACCTGATAGTTCTTGATCATGCAGAGGCGCCTGCACGTGTCGTAGGGGTTTACAGACTACTTCGACGTGACATGGCAGCCCGAGTTGGGCAATTTTATACCCAAGACGAATTTAATATCCGCAAACTGCTTCGTGGAGGCCGACAAGTATTAGAACTGGGACGGTCCTGCGTACACCCTGATTTTCGCAGCGCTGGAGTGATGAATCTTATGTGGCGTGCGTTAGCGCACTACATAGTGATGCATGATGTGAAAATTCTTTTTGGATGTGCAAGTTTTCCTGGTGCCGATCCTGAAAAGCACGAGTTAGCACTAAGTTATCTTTACCAAAAACATTTAGCACCCAGTCAAATTCGACCTCGCGCCATTAGAAAACGCTTCGTAAATATGAACCGTTTAAGTGAAGAGTCAGTTGATGAGAAAGATGCTCAGTTGGCAATCCCACCCCTTTTGCGTGGTTACCTTAGACTTGGTGGTGTTATTGGTGATGGGGCGGTTGTGGACGAACAGTTTGATACGTTAGATGTTTGTATTGTTGTCCGTACAGACCAGCTTGCTGAAGATTATGCGAGGCGGTACCAGCGAATGCGTGATAAGACTGGAGTGGATGCGGCAGGAGCCCCTCTGGGGGCTTAAACAGTCAGATGATTCCAGCGATCAGGATTACTGCCCTTGTATTGTGGAGTGCAGTTTGTGTCCTAGCATTTGGGTTGCTTAAAATTTTATTCTCAAGAAAAGTTAATTCCTTTCCAAAGCTTTATCATTCGGGGGTGCTGAGGGTTTTTGGAATAAAAATAACATCAGTTGGATCAATGCAGTCCAGCCATCCCACTTTGTTTATATGCAACCATATTTCGTATCTCGATATTTTTGTACTTGGAGCTGTCATTAACGGGTCGTTCGTCGCGAAAGCCGAAGTGGCCAAATGGCCTGTAGCTGGTTACATGGCAAAATTGCAACGCACCGTATTTATCGAAAGGCAGCGTCGCAGCAGCACGGGTGAACAGCGAAATTTGCTTCAGAGCCGCTTGGAGGATGGCGACAATATTATCCTCTTTCCCGAAGGAACAAGTTTTGACGGCGCTCGAGTTCTTCCTTTTAAAAGCGCCTTATTTGCGGCCGCTGAGCAAAAAATTGGTGACAGTTCGATAAAAGTCCAGCCAGTATCTATTGCTTACACTACTATGGATGGACTTCCTCTAACACGGGCACAACGGCCATCTGTCGCCTGGTACGGCGACATGTCATTACTTCCTCATATATTGAATTTTTTAAAAGCGAGTAAAACAGAGGTAACATTGAAATTTCACACCCCTGTTAGTATGGACGAATTCAAAAATCGTCGCCAACTCTCTACCCACTGTCATAATATTATAGCTAAAGGGGTGGAGGATGTTATCTATAATCGAAGCAAACAATAAAAATGCCAACCAATTGAAAAAGTTTATCCAAGAAAAACTTGACTTGAGACACTTCATACGTACCTTGCGCCGCCATGCAAACGCATATTGAAAAGAGTAACGGCAAAAAGCCGATGAAGCTCTTCATAAAAACTTATGGCTGTCAGATGAATGTCTATGACTCCGCTCGCATGGCGGACGTCCTAGCAACCATTGGCTTTGGTTCGACTGCAACACCAGAAGACGCCGACCTCGTAGTGCTGAACACATGCCATATACGCGAAAAAGCTGCCGAAAAAGTTTATTCTGAACTTGGACGCCTTAAGGTTTTGCGAGATCAGCGAAAAGCCGCAGGTGGAAATGACATGCTTATTGCCGTAGCTGGGTGCGTTGCCCAAGCCGAAGGGCAAGAAATTCAAAGGCGAGCACCGGCAGTCGATATTGTTGTGGGCCCTCAAGCCTATCACCGACTCAGTGGAATGGTGAACCGTCTCCTTCAAAGCAGAGGCCATCGCGAGACCGATACGGACTTTCCTCCCGAAAGCAAATTCGATGCTCTGCCAGAAGAGTCCGCACCCCAAGGCCCAGCTGCATTTCTTACTATTCAGGAAGGGTGTGATAAATTCTGCACCTTCTGTGTAGTTCCTTATACCCGTGGAGCTGAATTCTCGCGACCAGCGCATGACGTAATTGCCGAGGCTAAGCGGCTCTCTGCTCAAGGAACACGAGAAATAACTTTGCTTGGTCAAAACGTGAATGCCTACCATGGCCGGAGCCCCGATGGTGGCACGTGGAGCCTCGCCAACCTTATTCAAGAACTATCTGAAATCGATGGCATAGATAGAATTCGGTTCACTACTTCGCATCCCCGGGATATGAGCGAGGATTTAATCAAAGCATTTGCAGATGTGCCTGCTCTGATGCCCTACCTACACCTTCCTGTGCAATCAGGCGCAGATCGCATCCTTAAAAAGATGAACCGTGGACATACCCGGCAGTTTTATTTCGATATAGTGCAACAACTGCGAAGTGCCCGCGCAGATTTAGCTCTTTCATCTGATTTCATAGTTGGCTTCCCAGGCGAGAACGATGAGGATTTCGAAGCTACAATGGACCTGGTAAGGACAGTTGGGTTCGCGCAAGCTTATTCGTTTAAGTATAGCCCACGCCCAGGCACCCCTGCAGCCACCCAAGACGATCAAGTCCCCGAAACTGTTAAGTCAGAACGGCTTGCGCATCTTCAAGATGTACTAAATCAGCAGCAACTAGCATTCAACACTGAGATGTCAGGGTCTGAAATCGACGTGCTTTTTGATCGAGAAGGTCGGAAGCCCGGGCAAATTGTTGGCCGCTCTCCGTGGCTACAGGCAACCCACGTCAACGTAGAAAACGCCGAAGCAAAGAGTCTTTTAGGGGAAATCCACCGAGTTCGCATAAGCCGAGGCGCACCCAATGGTCTTATTGGTTCACTGATTTTGGATGGGGAGGTCGCTTGACGACTAACGATCATAATTCTCCCGCTCGCGCAGAGTTAACTTTCGAGGATGAAACACACCTACCAAACCTTTTTGGCGCTTATGACAGACATCTTGCCAGGTTAGAGAGAGAATTCGGTGTGAGCGTTGCATCTCGAGGAGGAAATATCGCTATCACCGGATCAGCTAATTCTGTAGCTAGTGCAGAAACAGCTCTTCGTTGGCTTTACGATAGTGCCCAGGCTGGCCAAGTGATAAATGAAGGTAAAGTTAGCGACGCGGTTCGTACAGCGCGATTTGGAAAGCTAGACACTTCCGCGGCAATAGATGTTTATAAAAACCCGATACAGCCGCGCTCTGGCGCACAATCACACTATGTAGAAACTATTCGTCGATCAAAGTTGACATTTGCTGCGGGCCCCGCAGGTACTGGCAAGACGTTTCTAGCAGTTGCCGTAGCAGTTGAAATGATGAAGCGCCGGATGGTGGACCGTATAATTTTATCTAGACCTGCCGTTGAGGCCGGTGAGAAACTGGGTTTTCTTCCCGGCGATCTACGAGAGAAAGTTGATCCATATTTGCGACCGTTAAAAGATGCTTTGATGCAGATGATGCCCGCGGATATGGTCGACAGACGACTCGCAAACGAAGAAATAGAAGCAGCCCCTCTTGCGTTCATGCGCGGGCGGACACTCGCTCACGCTTTTATCATTCTTGATGAAGCTCAAAATACCACTCCCATGCAAATGAAAATGGCCCTTACCAGAATTGGGGAAGGAAGTCGGATGGTTGTTACTGGCGATCCCAGCCAAACAGACCTTCCTCCCGGTCAACGCTCTGGATTATCTGACGCTCTTGAAATTTTACCTGGCCTAAAAGATGTCTCCGTTTCGAATTTCACTGCAAAAGACGTAGTGCGGGAAGATTTAGTTGCAGCAATAGTGTCAGCTTACGACTCTAGACAAAGGCGGCTTTCGGAATCACCGGATAATGCCTAAGAACCCTGTAGAAACAGATAATTCGCGAGAAGTAATCATAGAGACAGATGATTGGAAAGCGACGCCGTTTGAGGACGGAGAGGCCCACGAAATCGTTGTCACAGCAATTGAAGCCGCAGCAAGCGAACTTAAGCTAGGCTCAAATATTGGCTTAACGGTATTATTAACAAATGACTTCGAAATTCAAAAACTTAACAAGCAATTCCGAGGCAAAGATTATCCTACTAATGTTTTATCCTTCCCTGCATTTTCTCCAGGAGCAATGCCCTCTGAAGGTCATATAGGTGATATAGCCGTTGCCTTTGAGACAGTATTAGCCGAGTCTTCATCTGAGAATAAAAATCCTGGTCATCATCTGGCACATATGATTGTTCACGGACTAGCGCACTTAGCTGGCCACGATCATAATACTGACGCCGAAGCGGATATAATGGAGGCAATTGAAGTGCGATCACTCGCGCAACTTGGCGTTACAAATCCTTATTTAGAAGAGGCCTCCGAAACGTGACCGGGGAAAATGGACACAGTGGTGCTTTTGGTGGACTTATACGCCGTCTAACACGGCGTAACGGCGAGCAAGACCTTCGCACAACCCTAGCCGAATTGGTTGATCAGGAGAGTGGTGAAACCCCTTCTATTTCCCCAGCTGAACGCCAGATAATTGAAAACTCTCTATCTCTCAGCGAGCTTTCTGTTGCTGATGTAATGGCACCTCGCGCAGATATTGACGGAGTAGATATCTCCCTTGGCATTTCCAATGCTGTGCAAAAGGCGCGTGAAACTTACCACTCCAGGTTACCAGTCTATAGAGGCGATTTAGACGAGGTCATAGGCATGGTTCATGTCAAAGATCTTTTGGTAGCCGTTACGAGCGACAATACTTCGGATGATTTAGCTCCCTTGCTTCGCGATGTTTTGTTTGTTGTTCCATCAATGCGCGTTATCGAGCTGCTTCTACAAATGCAGGTCAGCCGAACTCATATGGCATTAGTCGTTGATGAATACGGAGGTATCGACGGTCTTGTTACGGTTGAAGATGTTGTCGAAGAAATTATTGGTGAAATGCGCGACGAGCATGATAACGCAGTGTCACCAGAAATCATTGATCAGAACGACGGCAGCATCATTGCGAGTGCCCGCACTCTCCTTGAGGATTTCGAAGAGAAGGTAGGATTCATTTTAACTGAAGACGAACGCGAGGAAATTGATACAATTGGTGGACTAGTTGTCAGCCTCCTTGGTCGAGTGCCTACGCGTGGTGAGATAATAGCTCATGAGTCAGGAGTGGAGTTTGAGGTGCTCGCCGGTGATCCGCGCCGCGTACATCGCCTAAGAGTAAAAAATATCCAAAATTCACTTAATTCCTCAGCCTCAAAGAAGGATGAAGCTGAAAAACAAGACGGTTCAGTCTAACCCTGTTGATGAAGCACACTGATTTTTTAAAGCTTTTATTACTAGTAATTTTTGGAATTACTGGAGCATTTGGATTTCCACCCTGGGGGCTTACTCCTCTCACATTGATTGCGGTGGCGGGTTTAGGACTAATCATTGCTTCTGCATCACCTTTCCGCGCAGCCTTCCACACTTGGGTTATGTTTAGTGCTCAAAATTTTGTTGCGCTGAACTGGATTTCAGAGGCTTTTCTAGTTGTATACCCCGAAATGGGGCTTAGTGCTTTTGCTCCAGTGTTTTGCCTGTCAGCAGGACTTGGAACAATTCCCTCTTTATTAGTTTACGCTTGGGGACGGCTTTGGCCCAAAAATAGAACTACCCTCACAGCCTCAATGCTAGGATTATCCTTATTTTTGAGTTGTGCTGAGTGGCTTACAGGGCATGTACTAACCGGCTTTCCTTGGGCCATCACTGCGCTGGCCGCTTCCGAAATTAAATTATCCCAATCTGCAGCAACATTCGGCGCGTACGGTCTTGGTCTATTGTTACTTGCACCCTCTTTGACTTTTGCAGGTGCATTTTGGGACTTTTTAAAGAACAAAAGGTTGCCTTTTGGAGATGTAACTCTTGTTGGCTTAACAGTAATCCTCATGTCAGGAAGTTGGATTTTGCATTCTCACCCAGCTCCTCAGCTTGATGCCAATAAAATTTGGCCCGTCATCCGATTAGTTCAAGCTAATACGCCTCAAAGAGAGAAATGGAAGCCTGAAAATAGGGGGGTTATTTTTGCTCGTCACCTTGCATTAAGTGAGGCTCCTGCATCTGATCGGTTAGCAGCCATAATTTGGCCAGAAACAGCAACGCCCTTCCGAGTTACAGAGGAAGCCAAGTTATTGGCACAAATTGCAGAGGTAGCAAAGGCACATCAGGGATATGTATTACTCGGCACCCCTACGCGCGCAAGTAATACGTCAGGACTGCGCGGCTATAATAATAGCCTTATTGCTGTGAATTCAGGCGGAGACATCTCTTTAAGATATAACAAAGCACATCTTGTTCCGGGCGGGGAATATGTGCCGTTCCAAAATTATTTACCACTTGAAAAACTAGTAGAAAACCGTGGCTCGTTTATTCCCGGCCCTGGGCTACAAACATCCCGTCTCTCTAACCTTCCACCATTCAGCCCATTAATTTGCTATGAGATAATTTTCCCGGGCGAAGTCGTACTTAAGAAAGACAGGCCTGATTGGATTATTAATATTACTAATGATGCTTGGTACGGGAATTCGGCAGGCCCTTATCAGCACCTCGCTATTTCGCGACTTCGCGCGATCGAGGAAGGTTTGCCCTTGGTACGAGTAGCCAATACCGGAATTTCGGCGGCTTTCGATGGGAAAGGAAGAGAACTTGGCCGGATTCCATTGGAAACAACTGGTTTTATTGACGTTGCTCTTCCACCACCAGAGAAGCCAACTTTGTATAGTAAATTCGGGGATCGTATTTATCTAATGCTGCTGATTGGTCTTGCAATTCCCAGCCTGGGTTCAGGGATGTTTAGGCGTTCCTAAGAATTGACCCCGGTGCTACAGATAATGCTCGCCAAATTCCAGCCCCCCCAGCACACATAGCCAAAGTCAATGCCAAGGCAGCAGGAATGAACGCTGACAAGAATGAAAAATGCCAAATTATTTGCAAAAGGTAGGTCACAATCGCCCAAGCACCAATGGTTCCCACCATAACTGACAACAGAGCCGTTATCGCTCCTACCAAGCCAAACTCTATAATGTAGGCTGATATAATTTGACTTCGGGTTGCACCGGCAGTTTTCAGTAGGACTGCATCATTAACTCTTCGGTTATGACTTGCTGCAACCGCACCAGCCAAAGTTAATGCGCCCGCAACCACGGCAACGGCAGCAACTATAACGAGTGCATTACTAATTTTACTCACAATTCCTTTTGCTAGAGCAACTACATCCTTAACGCGGACAACTGTGACGTTTGGAAATTTCTCTGAAATTTCCTGAAGGATAGTTGCCTCTTCACCTACAGGAGCAGTTGCGGTCGCGAGGATGGTATGAGGCACCTGACCAAGAGTAATTGGATCAAAAATTGTAGAAAAATTCATCGTAAAATCGGCATAGTTAACATGACGCAAGTTTTTTATGGTTGCGGTAATCTCACGACCTAGCACATTGAAACTAAGTGTATCACCAACACCCACGCCAAACCCATCTGCGATGCGAGCATCAAATGAAATTAACGGATCGCCCTTATAATTATCAGGCCACCAATCACCTTCAGAAATCCTAATATTTTTCGGTGGGTAAGTAGCAAAAGTCAGACCACGTTCGTTTTGGGTCGCCCATTGTACGGATTTCTTAATCTTTGCCTGCTCCACCAAAACTCCATTTATGCGGGTTATACGAGCCCGAAGCATGGGCGCCTCACTATCCAATGTGACGCCAGGTTTATTTTTTAAAAACTTTGCAAAGTTCGATCGCTGATAGGGCTGAATATCAACGAAGAAAAAAGTCGGGGCTTGGCCAGCTATCCGTTCATCAAGTTGGTGCCTGAACGCCGCTTCGGTGAGTGTCATGCATGTTAACGCGGTTAAACCTAGACCCAAAGAAAGAATAATAACTATTGTTGGCGCGCCAGGGCGCGATATACCAGACAACGCTAACCTAAATATTGGACTTCCAAATCTCGGAGCCAAGCGGATAAAACGTATGAGAAAAAATGACAATAATAGAAAGCAAAAAGCTGCAAAAATAGCTCCTGTTATAAATACAAACGCGATAAATTTACTACTGGCCATATAAACGGCCATGAAAATCAATCCAATCGCTGCAAGAACAATTAAAGCCAGCCGTTTTGCATTTGGGCGTATTCCTGCAATTCCTAAGGCTGAACCTCTAACTAAGTCTGCAGGATGTAATCTCTCTGCTGCCGCCAGGGGCCAAAGAGTAAATACAAACGCAGTTAGCAAACCATATGCCAGCGCCAGAAAAAATGTTTCAACGTCTAAATACCAATTGATATTCAATCCTAAAACATTCGAGAAAATTGGAGCAAAAACTAGTGGGATTGCAGATCCTATAGATGCTCCAATAAGGCTGGCAGTGAAAGCCATCATCCCAACTTGAATTAAGTAAGACTTGAATATTACATCGGCTGGGGCGCCCAAACATTTAAGGATGGCAACGGTTCGAGAGCGTTGGTCCATGTATGCTTTAACTGAATTTGCTGCACCAACCCCACCTACTAATAGAGCAGCCAAACCAGCAAGAGTGAGAAATAAACCCAAGCGATCTATGGTACGTTTAATGTCCGGGGCAGCTTCGTTATATGTCCGAAGCCTCCATCCTGGGTCTCCAAATAGGTCTTTGATTTTACCAACAACTACTGTTGCATCTTCTCCAGCTCGCAACGCAATGCGGTGGTACCAGGTTACCAGAGATCCCGGCAAAACTAGTCCTGCGGCTTTCAAAGCATCATGATTGATCATGACCCTGGGGCCATATGATATTAACCCTACGCCACGGTCAGGCTCCGATAAAATTATGCTTCGGATCTCAAATTCTGCCTTATTTAGGCGAAAACTATCACCGAGTTTCAGTCCTGAGGACTCAAGGAATAACTTTTCAACTGCCGCTCCATATCTACCTTTACGCAAGGAAAATAATTCGGAGCCCAACGGCCTAGGAGAAATACTAAAATCACCATACAGAGGGTAATTAGAGTCCACAGCTTTCAATGCTACAAGCATAGACTTACCATCTGTTTGTGCCATGGTTCTCAGCTCGGCTATTCTGGTGGCACGACCCAAAGTTTCAAAAAAATCTATTTGTAATGGGAGAGCTTCGCGATAAAGAAGTCGTACTTCAACATCACCACCCGTTAGACTTTTTGCATCGCGAGATATAGCATTTTTTACAGCGACTTGGGCTGCTCCCACCGCAGAAATAGCCGCTACGCCAATAGCTAAACACAAAATCATTATTCGAAAGCCGCGAAGTCCACTTACAAAAACAGCCCGCAACTCTCTAAAGGCAATAATCCAGGCAAGATACCAATTCATCATATGCCTAGGACCTGGCCATCCAACATTTGATAATTTCTAGCACAACGCCCTGCGAGAGAGAGGTCATGCGTCACTAAAAGAAGTGCTGCTGAACGCTCCTCAGCACGCGAAAACATTAGATTTATGACTGCCTCACCTGTATCTCGATCAAGATTACCTGTTGGTTCATCTGCCAACAAAATGTCAGCATTGCCAGCGAAGGCACGAGCAATTGCAACCCGCTGTTGCTCT
>VMBT01000652.1_pt1 | contig 21135 bp, 18 predicted proteins | sample 4404301 | NCBI WGS metagenome assembly VMBT01 (sample SAMN12238535, study PRJNA552566) | marine metagenome | isolation source: Coastal seawater | place: USA: coastal Georgia, Sapelo Island | collected 2008-08/2009-08
CCCAGGGGGAGGGGAAGCTGGGTTCGCCGGGTTTGGCTCCCTTCCAGAGGGCGAAGTCAAAGGGGTGCTGTTTGCGGGCTTCCTCGGCACTGGCCACCCGACCGGCGGCGTTGTCCTGCTGCTGCTCCAGATCGCGGCCGCTGAGCTTGCCGTAGCCGGCGTGCTTCATCACGGCGAAGTAGACGTCTCCATCGGCGGAGTAGGCCGCCCCTTTGGACTCCAGCTCGCTGATCAGGCCGCGGATGGCATCGAGGCTGCGGGTGGCCCGCGGCATCCGATCCGCCGGCAGGATGTTCAGGCGCCCCATGTCGGCGACGAAGGCGTCGATGTTGCGCTCGCTGACCTCCTCCATCGAGCTGCCCTCTTCGCTGGCGCGGTTGAGGATCTTGTCGTCGATGTCGGTGTAGTTCTGCACGAAGGTCACGGCGTAGCCGCTCCAGCGCAGGTGGCGGCGCAGCACGTCCCAGGCGATGTAGCTGCGGGCGTGGCCCAGGTGGCAGAGGTCATAGACCGTGACCCCACAGCAATAGATGCTGACCTTGCCCGGCTCGATTGGCTTGAACTCCTCGACGCGGCGGGTGAGGGTGTTGGTGAGCCGCAGGGTCATTTCGCTTCCATCCAGTTGGGGCCAACGCCGGTCTCCACCACCAGGGGCACAGACAGGGTCACCGCGCGCTCCATGGTTTCACGCGTGAGGTTGAGCACCGTCTCCAGGGCCTCGGGGGCGGCTTCGAGCACCAGTTCGTCATGGACCTGCAGCAGCAGCCGTGCGGGCAGGGCGCTCTCGGTGAGCCGTTGCTGCAGCTGCACCATCGCCAGCTTGATGATGTCGGCGCTGGAGCCCTGGATCGGGGCGTTGGCGGCGGCGCGCAGTTGCTGGGCTTCCATGCCGCCGCGGCGGGCGACCTCCAGTTCGATCTCCAGGGGGTCCTTGCCCAGGTGACGTCCCAGGCCGCTGGGGTCAAAGGCAAAGGGACGCCGGCGCCCCAGGATCGTTTCGACGTAGCCGCGGCTGAGGGCGAGCCGCTCCTGCAGCTCCAGGAAGGCGAAGACCTTCGGGTAGCGCTGCTTGTATTTGCTGAGGAACTCCTTGGCTTCGGCCTGGCTGACCCCCGTTTCCCGGGCGAAGCGCTGCACGCCCATCCCGTAGATCACCCCGAAGTTGATCGTCTTGCCCAGGCGGCGCTCGTCGCTGGTGACCTCGTCTTTTTCAAACAGCAGCCGGGCGGTGAGGGCGTGGACGTCATCACCGCTTTGATAGGCCTTCACCAGCACCTCCTCGCCGGAGAGGTGGGCCAGGATCCGCAGCTCGATCTGGGAGTAGTCGGCGCTGATCAAGGTCCAGCCGGCCTCCGGCAGGAAGGCCTTGCGAATCCGCCGAGAGAACTCCGTGCGTACGGGGATGTTCTGCAGGTTGGGGTTGCTGCTGGAGAGCCGTCCGGTGGCGGTGACGGCTTGGTTGAAGTCCGTGTGCACCCGTCCGGTTTCCGCCTCCATCAGGGCGGGAAGGGCATCGACATAGGTGCTCTTGAGCTTGCTCAAGGTGCGGTGCTCCAGCACCAGGGGCACCACCGGGTGGGCGTCCTCCAGCTTCTCGAGCACCGTCGCATCGGTGCTCCAGCCGGTCTTGGTCTTGCGGGACTTCTTGCGATCGAGCCCGAGGGTGTCAAAGAGCAGCTCACCGAGCTGCTTCGGCGAGGCCAGGTTGAAGTCCGTGCCGGCGGCCTCCTTGGCGTCGCTCTCCAGTCGCTCGAGGGTGGTCTTGAGTTCCCGGCTGAGTTCGCCGAGGTAGTCGGTGTCGATGCGAATGCCGGTGGCTTCCATCAGGGCCAGCACCGGCTCCAGGGGCAGCTCCACCTGATCGAGCAGCGCCGTGAGGGGCTCACCCAGGGCCTCGAGTTGGCCGCGCAGCAGTGGGGTCAGGCGGTAGGTGACATGGACATCCATGCCGCAGTAGAGGGCGGCCTGGGCCATGGGGACGGCCGAGAAGTTGGCGCCCTTGGGGACCAGCTCGCTGTAGCTGGTGGGCAGGAAGCCGAAATTCCGCTGGGCCAGCAGCTCGAGGCCGTGCTTGGCGTTGGCATCCCGCAGGTAATCCGCCAGGAGGGTGTCCATGACAACGCCCGCCAGGGGCAGACCATGGCGCAGCAGGATCAGCCGGTCGTACTTGGCGTTCTGCAGCGTTTTGGGGTGCGCGGCGCTGCTGAGCCAGGGAGCCAGGGCCCCCAGTACTTGGTCGAGGGGGAGTTGCGCTGGATCGCTCAGTTCCGCCTGATGTCCCAGGGGGATGTAGGCCAGCTGATCGAGTCCCTCGCCCCAGCAGACTCCGAGGCCCACAAGTTCGGCCTGGAAGGGGTTGAGGCTGGTGGTTTCAGTGTCCAGCGCCACCGGGCTCTGGCGGTCGCAGCAGCCCAGGAGCCTCTGCACCAAGGCCTCGAGTGCCTCGCTACTGGTGATCAGTTGGGGCGCAAGGGCCGGCGGTGCAGCGTCGCGGGCGTCTCCGTCATCGGCGGCCGGATCGCTGAGCGCTTCGGCTTTTGCTTCTGCTTTGGCTTGGGGTTCGGCGGCGGCGACGGCCGGCGGTGGTTCGTTGGAGAAGACCGTGGCGAAGCTGTTGACCTGGCGCCGCAGGCTGAAGAGCTCCAGTTCCTCCAGGCTTTCGGCGAGGGAGTCGCTCTTGACTGCACCGAGGGGCAGACGCGGGTCCGTCGGCAGCGGAATGTCCACCAGGATTTCCGCCAGCATCCGCGAGCGGTAGGCGTTCTCCCGGTCCGTGCTGAGCTTGCCCAGCAGCGCCCCCTTCAGGGCTCCCTTGGGATCTTTGGCCTTGGGGCCCGCGGCTTCGAGTTGCTCCAGCGCGGCGTAGATCCCATCGAGGTCGCCGTAGGCCTGCAGCAGGTTGATGGCGGTCTTGGGACCGACGCCTTTGACCCCCGGAATGTTGTCGCTGCTGTCGCCCGTGAGCGCCTTGAGGTCCACGACCTCTTCAGGCGTGACCCCCAACTTGGCCACGACACCATCGCGGCGAATCTCGAGCGGTCCGCTGCTCTTGGCATAGGGACCACCCCCCATATAGAGGACAGCGATGTCGCGCTCGTCGTCCACCAGCTGGAAGAGGTCACGGTCACCCGAGAGGATGCGCACCCGCCAGCCATCGTTGGCGGCTCGATTGGCCAGGGTCCCCAGGACATCGTCGGCTTCGTAGCCGGGAGCCATGCAGAGGGGAATGTCGAGGGACTGCTCGAGGATCTGCTGCAGGTTGCCCAGATCCTGGAAGAAGTGTTCTGGCGCTACGTCACGATGGGCTTTGTAGGCCTCGTCAGCTTCATGGCGGAAGGTGGGTTCAGCCGTGTCAAAGGCGATGACCACCCCCTGGGGGGCCAGGCCTTTGCAGTTGTCCAGCAGGGCCTTGAGAAAGCCATAGGTGACCGAGGTGGGGATGCCCTCTTTGGTGCTCAGTCCCCCCTCGCCCCCTTTGCTGAAGGCGTAGAAGCTGCGGAAGGCCAGGGAGTGGCCATCCACCAGCAGCAACAGGGGTTTGAGGGTGGTGCCGCCGGTCAAAACGCCCTGGAGATCAAGTGGGCCCAGCCTGGCAGAACGGGCCGGGCTGCTTTGAGTTCCTGCGGCCGTTATCGCTGGTGGCTCGAGCGGCAGTGGCAGCCGCAGGCCCCGCGGTTGCTGTTTGTCGGGCTGAATCCCTCCCGCGCCACGGCCGAGCGTGATGATCCGACCCTGCGGCGCTTGATCGCGTTTGCCCAGGCCTGGGGCTATGGATCGCTGGAGGTGCTGAACCTGTTCGCCCGCATCTCGGCCAGTCCGGCGGTGCTGCGGCGCAGCGCCGATCCGATCGGCCCGCAGACCGACCAGTGGTTGCGGCGGCGCTTGGGCGTCCTGGCGGACGCGCCCGGGGCCGCGGTCTGGCTGGGCTGGGGCAACGGCGGCCGCTGGAGGGACCGGGACCAAGCGGTGTTGCGCCTCTTGCGGCAGCAGGGTGTGCCGCTGCTGGCCCTCGGGCTGACCGCGAGTGGCCAGCCCCGGCATCCGCTCTATGCCGCCAAGGCTGCGCAGCCGCTGCGTTTGACCCATTCTGGGGAAGAGCTTCGGCCTGGTTGAGCGCCTCGATGACCCGCACCCCCAGCCGCTATGCGATCCATCTGCTGCTCTCCGGGGGGCATGAGCAGGTGGTGCACTTCCCCAGCCTCGATGCGTTCCAGCAGTGGTACGGCACGGTCCTGAACGCCGGCCCGGCCGATGCCTTCATCAACGTCCCGATCACGGAGTTGCCCGATGAGTACCTGGTGGTGCGCCCCAGCGCCGTGAAGGGGATCCGAGTGGAGCCGGTCTTCGGTGCCCTCGATGACGATGACTTCTGAGCTGATCTGGGGCTTTTCGTTTTTTGCCGGTGCCCTGGCCCAGCTGATCGCACGCCTGAGTGGCTGGCCCTCGGTGGTGCTGCTGCTGGCGTCGGGGCTGCTGATCGGTGATGCCGGACTGGATTGGGTGCAGCCCGAGCGCCTGGGGGGAGGGCTGGAGTCCTTGGTGGGCTTGCTGGTGAGCTTGGTGCTCTTTGACGGTGGCCTGAATTTGCGTCTGGCTGGCCGCGACCTGCAGCGCACGGTGCTGCAGTTGGTGCTTACCCGTGGTCTGCTCGGGCTGGTGGGCGGAGCCCTGCTGGCCCATGAGCTGGCGGGGTTGTCCTGGCCCTTGGCCTGGGTGTTTGGGGCCATCGCCCTGGGGACAGGGCCCACGGTGATCACGCCCTTGGTGCAGCAGATGCGTCTGGTGCCGCGCCTTTCGGCGGTGCTCGAGGCTGAAGGCCTGATCCTGGAGCCGGTGGGGGCCGTGCTGGCCCTGCTGCTGCTGCAGTTGGCCCTGGGTGATTTGTCCCAGTGGGATCAGGTCCTGCCGCTGTTGCTGCTGCGCCTGGGCGGTGGGGTGTTGATGGGTGGTTGTTGCGGCTGGCTTCTGGTCCTGGTGCTGCAGCGCCTGCCGAGTGAGGCCGAGGGCCTCCGGTTGCAACTGAGCTTGGGGGTGCTGTTCCTGTTGGTGAGTGGCACCCAGGTGCTCTTGCCGGAGGCGGGGCTCCCGGCGGCGGTGTCGGCGGGGATCGTGGTCGGCCTGCGGCTCAAGGACGAAGCGAGCAACCTCGATGCCCTGATTGCCCACCTGGCGCAGCTGGCGATCACGGTGCTCTTTCCCCTCTTGGCCGCGGATCTCTCCTGGGCTGAGCTCTCGCCCTTGGGCTGGGGTGGTGTCAGCTGTGTGGCCGCCCTGATGCTGTATCGCTGGCTGGTGGTTCAGGCCGGTTCGCTGGGCCTGCCGGGATTGAGTTGGGGCGACAAGTTGATGCTCAGCTGGGTGGCGCCGCGGGGAATCGTGACGGCGGCCGTGGCCAGCTTGTTTGCCCTGAAATTGAGCGCCGCCGGGGTGAGTGGCGGCGGTGCGCTGAAGGGCCTGGTGTTCCTGGCGATCTTGATCACCGTGGCGGTGCAGGGGCTGTCCGCTCCCCTACTGGCACGGCGCTTGGGGCTTGTGGAGAGCGACCTAGAGGCTGCGCTCGATGCGAGCCCTGGCCTCGCCACTGGGCTGGAGCAGCAACCAGGTGGTGAGCAGGTCGGGACCTTGAAGGCTGCCGAGTAGGGCGGCCCGCAGGGTCTTCATCAGGACGCCTTTCTTGACGCCGGCATCGGCCACGGCCTTGCCCAGCAGTTCTTGGGCGGTCTCGGCTGTCAAAGCGCCCTCGGGCAGATGCTCGAGCAGGGCCTTCAGGGCCGGTCGGGCACCGTCAAGCTCGAGTTGCTTGAGGGCGGCCTCGCTGAGTTCGGGGCGCTCAAAGAAGGGACGGGCCTGCTCGATGCCGTCCTTGAGGGTGACCAACGAGGGACCGAGCAGGGCGCAGAGTTCCTGGAGCCAGCTGGCGTCGCTGTGGCTCCAGCCCAGGGCCTTCCATTGGGGCTCGAGTTCAGCCAGAAGTTGCTCGGGGCTGCGCTCGTGGAGCACCTGGCTATTGAGCCAGTTGAGCTTGTCCCAGTCGAAGCGGGCTCCAGCTTTGTTGACCCGATCAAAGCCAAAGACCTGGGCCGCGTCGCTCAGGCTGAACCGCTCTTCCATGCCCTCCGGCGGCGACCAGCCCAGCAGGGTCATGTAGTTCGCCAGGGCCTCAGCGGTGTAACCCTGCTCGCGGAAGTCATTGACCGAGGTGACGCCGTCGCGCTTGGAGAGCTTCTTCCCTTCCTTGTTCAGGATCAGAGGGGTGTGGGCAAATTCGGGGACGGGTGCACCGAGGGCTGCGTAGAGCAGCAGCTGCTTGGCGGTGTTGGCGATGTGGTCTTCGCCGCGGATGACATGGCTGATGGCCATGGCGGCGTCATCCACAACCACCACCAGGTTGTAGAGGGGGTCGCCGATTTGATCGGCCGGAGCGCGACGGGCAATGACCATGTCGCCGCCCAGGTCGCTACCGGACCAGCGCATGGCGCCGCGGACCAGGTCGTTCCAGGTGATGACGGCCTCGTCATCAATGCGAAAGCGGATGGTGGCCTCGCGGCCCTCGGCGATGTAGGCCTGCTCCTGCTCGGGGCTGAGGTCGCGGTGGCGGTTGTCGTAGCGGGGGGCGCGGTTGGCGGCCGCCTGCTGCTCCCGCATTTCAGTGAGCTCTGCTTCGCTGGCATAGCAGCGATAGGCCTTGCCGGAGTCCAGTAGCTGCTGAATGGCGGCGCGATGGGCCTCGATTCGCTCGCTTTGGATCACGGGCTCCGCGTCCCAGTTGATCCCCAGCCACTTCAGCCCTTCAAGGATGTTGGCGGTGTATTCCGGCTTGCTGCGCTCCTTGTCGGTGTCTTCGATCCGCAGCAGGAACTCCCCACCGAGGTGACGGGCGAAGAGCCAGTTGAAGACCGCCGTGCGAGCGGTACCGATATGAAGCGTTCCAGTCGGGCTGGGGGCGAGACGCACACGGACCGCCGCTCCAGTTCCAGTCACTGGCGTTGACCTCAAGGTGGAAACGGGACTGACGGGATTCGAACCCGCAACTTCCGCCGTGACAGGGCGGTGCTCTAACCGGTTGAACTACAGTCCCTTGAGCGCTCTAAGAGCTCTCTCCGTCTGGGATTTCAAGGCCCCAGCCGTGTCGCGTTTGCGACCTCAAAAGTATCCGTTGTCGCCCTGCCCTCCGTCAACACACTCAGGGCCTGAGCCGGCAAACCTTGTGAACTGGCCCTGGCTTTGGGCACAAAAAAACCCGCCAAGGGCGGGCTTGAGATGGTGATGAGCGGAGCTCAGACGATCAGGGGCGGAAGCCGGCGGGTTCGATCAGGCGGACCTGATTGCCACGGGCAGTGAACTCACGGCCTTGGTCGCTCTGGACGACGACACGACCGCCGGATTTGACGCGGATCACCCGGGCACGAACCCAGCCGAGGGCGGCGGATTCCAGAACCTTGACCACATCACCGGGCTGTAGATCCAACTCCATGTCCGGAAACGAGAGACTGCAGGTAGGGGACATCGAACGCGCCGTGGAGGACTTGAACCCCCGACATCAGGTTTTGGAGACCTGCGTTCTACCAACTGAACTAACGGCGCAGGGCCGATGTCCCCTCTTCAAAGACTTCTGCTGAGCAGAGGTCTTCAGTGGCCACTCCTGGGAGAAGTGGCCGATGTGCTGGAGGCGGTGAGCCTCAGCGATCGAAGCGCTGCTTGACGCGAGTGGCTTTGCCCACCCGGTCGCGCAGATAGAAGAGCTTCGCCCGACGCACCTTACCGCGGCGCTCCACCTTGATGGAAGCCACTTGGGGGCTGTGGATCATGAAGACGCGCTCCACGCCGACGCCCTGGAAGATGCGGCGAACGGTGATGGTCTCGTTGAGGCCGCCGTGGCGCTTGGCGATGATCACGCCTTCGAAGGGCTGGATGCGCTCCTTGTTGCCCTCGGTGATGCGCACGCCGATCCGGACGGTGTCGCCGACGTAGATGTCGGGGAGCTCCTTGGGGTTCTTGGCGATCTGCTCGGCCTCAAAGGCCTGCATCAGGGCGTGGGCGCTGAGCTTGCCCACAGTGGCTTTTGCAGCAGCAGGCTTTTCGGCCACAGCTACGGCGGAGTCAGTTGCAGCCTCGGTGCCGGCGGCTTCCTGGGTCTCTTCGTTCTTGATCTCGTCGGTCATGTCCTTGGAATCCGCTGCCATCCCAGCTCCGTTAAAACGCCTGGCCAAACAACCAGTGTACTGGCTCAAGGTGCCCCCGAATTCCGGGGGCGCAGACGCCACAGCCGGCGGATTGCCAGGGTGGTGCCTGTGACCAGCATCCATAGCAGACCGAGCCCGTTGAGCAGCACGTAAATCGGCTCCGCGGTGGTGCCCAGCCATTCCCCTTCGTGCAGGACCATCAGCCAGTGCACCTGGTCCCGGCCGAAGCCTCCCCAATCCTTCAGAAGCCGATAGGCCATTCCGCTGCAGACGGTCAGCAGCAGCGGCAGCACCACCAGCGGAGCGATGGCGGCGTGGAGGCGCCGCATCCAGGCCAGGGTTGCTTGCATGCGGCACAGTTCAGGGCTCAGGTTCTAACTTGCAGAGAGCAGGCCTGCACTGGCGCGATGAACCTCTTTGCTGATTTGCTGGCCGCCACCCAGAAAGAACAAGGTCAGGTGCCCCAGTCGGCGGTGACCCAGACCGGCCCCCGGATTCAGAAAAGTCGCCGCGGTGTCGAGGTCAAGAGCGCGCGTGAGATCGAGACGATGCGCCAGGCCAGCCGGATCGTGGCCACGGTCCTGCGGGAGATCATGGAGTTGGCCCAACCGGGCATGACCACAGGGGATTTGGACGCCCACGCGGAGAAGCGCATTCGCGAGATGGGTGCGACGCCCAGCTTCAAGGGCTACCACGGCTTTCCCGCCAGCATTTGCGCCTCGATCAACAACGAGGTGGTCCACGGCATCCCCAGCAACAAGCGGGTGATTAAGGCCGGTGACCTGGTCAAGGTCGACACCGGCGCCTACTTCGACGGCTACCACGGCGATAGCTGCATCAGCCTGTTGGTCGGTGAGGGTGCTTCCCAGGAGGCCCAGGACCTGGCGCGGGTGGCCCAGGAATCACTGATGAAGGGCCTGGCGACGGTCAAGGCGGGCAGCACCCTGCTGGATCTGGCCGGTGCGGTTCAGGACCACGTCGAGGCCAACGGTTTTGCGGTTGTGGAGGACTACACCGGCCATGGCGTGGGCCGCAACCTGCATGAGGAGCCCTCGGTCTTCAACTACCGCACCCGGGAGCTGCCGAACATGAAGCTGCGCCCGGGCATGACCCTCGCGGTGGAGCCGATCCTGAATGCAGGCAGCAAGGTTTGCCGCACCCTGAAGGACCGCTGGACCGTGGTGACCGTTGACGGCAGCCTCTCGGCCCAGTGGGAGCACACCATCGCGGTGACCAGCGACGGCTGCGAGATCCTGACCGACCGCGACTTCTAGGGCCGGCTGCTGACCAGCCGGAAGTAGGCCCAGCGACTGAGGGTCGCAAGGGGCATCAATAGATAAGTCAAGGGGTTTGGTGTGATGATCACCAACCCCAATCCCCAGTGGGTCTGCCGCAGGATTTCCCGGGCGACAAACGCAGCAGACATCAGCCCGATGGGATTGAGGGCGGAGCGAAATGGGCCGAGGACCAGCCGGCGGATTCGGAAGGTCTCAGTGGCCAGGTCCAGGCTCCGCAGGCTCAGCAGTTGGCCCTGCAGCCGTTTGCTGATCTCATAGAGCGGGCTGACCGCCGCTTGGATCTCGGCCTCGGAAGTGTTGATCCAGGCCTCCCGTTTTCGCGTGCCGTCGTCCTGCTGGGCGTAGAGCTCGAGCAACCTCCAGCTGCTGAGGGCATTGACCTCGAGCGATCGCACGATCGCTTCGGGGCTGCGCTCGCCATGGCAGTTCACGCCATGGTTGATCACCAAGATGTCGGCCCGCGCCAGCACGTCGCTCAGGGCCTGCTCCTGGCCCACGCTCCAGCGCACCTGTTCGAGGGGGATGGGGTCCCCATTGGCGCGTTCAATGCGTAGCGGTCGATCGCTGCTGGTCAGGGCGATCAGCTGCGCTCCCTCCGCGTCGAGCTGCTGCAACAGGGCTTGGCCCAGGCTGCCGCTGGCTCCAGTGAGGGCAACGGTGCGTCCTTGAAAGCGCGGCAGTCCCATGCAGCGGTGGGCGATGGCCTCAGCTTGCGCCATCCTCGGTGCAGAGGACGGTGCTTGGCATGTCGGCGGGGCTGGTGGCCTTGTTCGCTCCCTATTGCCAGGGGAGCGCGCGCCCGGCGGAATTGGAGCGTGCCCTGGAGACCTTGGCCCGTGGCTCCTGCTCTGGGGTGCGTCAGCTCAAGCCCGCTGGGCAGCGGCCCTTTGAGCTGCGTTGGCGGGCGGGGGTGGCCCCTTCGGAGCCGGCGCAGTTGGAGTTGGTGGTGGAGGCGGATCCGACCCGTCCGTCACCGGCACTGCCTGGGGCGAGCTACGCCTGTTCGGTGGCCACCTCTCAGCTGGTGCTCTGGCTGATGGATTGCAGGGAGCAGGACGGTTCGATGGATCTGCCGGAGAGCTTCTGGCAATGGTTGTTGCTTGGACTCGATCCGCCCCCCGGCACCCCTTAGATTCGATTGAACAACTGGGTTGACATGGGCCAGGGCAACGCGGCGAATCACGCTTGTTCCCCCGCCCTGCTGATCGGTTCCTGTGCGCCCTTCAGTGGCAAATCGGCGGTGGTGCTGGGCTTGGCCCGCCAGCTGCTGCAGCGTGGAGTGAGCGTTCGGCTGGGCAAACCCCTGGCCGATAGCGCTGAGGGGTCCGACCCGCTGATCGACGATGACGTGCGCTTCGTCGGCCAGATCCTGGGACTCAAGGATGACCAGCTGGTCCCTTCGGTTCATCTCAAGGACGCCGAAGCAGCTCGGGCGCGTCTGCTGGATGGCAACCTCCAGCCAGGGGCTGGATTCCAGCGGCTGCAGCAGCAACTGCAGTCCTCGAGCGAGGGGCTGACCTTGATGGAGGCCTCAGGCAGCCTCAACGATGGCCGTCTCTATGGACTGAGCCTGGCCCAGGTGGCCGAGGGCTTGCAGGCGCCAGTGCTGCTCGTCCACGCCTGGGACGACAGCAGCAGCGTTGAGCCCCTGCTCGCCGCGCGCGATCAACTGGGTGAGCTGCTGGCTGGGGTGGTGCTCAATGGAGTGCCCCCCGCCCAGGTGACGGCCCTGCGCGCTGATGTGGTCCCCGCCCTCGAGCGGCTTGGCCTGCCGGTGCTGGGGGTGATGCCCCGCTCGCCGCTGCTGCGCAGCGTCACCGTCGAGGAATTGGCTCGCCGCCTCGATGCCCGGACCCTGTGTTGCCCTGAGCGGCACGATCTTCTGGTCGAGACCCTGTCCATTGGTGCGATGAACGTGAACTCCGCCATGGAGTTCTTCCGTCGCCGCCGCAACATGGCTGTGGTCACGGGTGCGGACCGTACCGATATTCAATTGGCTGCGCTGGAGGCCTCGACCCAGTGTTTGATCCTCACGGGTGCGGGTGAACCGTTGCCCCAGTTGATCTCCAGGGCTGAGGAACTTGAGGTTCCCTTGCTCAAGGTCGACCACGACACCTTGACGACCGTTGGGGTGATCGAAAACGCCTTCGGTCAGGTGCGGCTGCATGAATCGGTGAAGGCCACCTATGCCTTCCGCCTTGTGGAAGAGCATTGCGATTTTGAGCGGCTTTTCAGTCGCCTACGGCTGCCAGTCCCTGCGTAATCACTGCTAGTTTCGAAACGTCAGCTGGTGTTATGCGTTGACCCGGTCTCTTGATTTGCCGGCCCTCGACCGGATTGACACCCTGGCTCAAGAGCTGGCGATGCTCCAGGACCGGAGTAAGCGTCGCATTGCCATTCTCGGCAGCCGCCATGTGCCGGTGGTTTCGGTCCACCTGGTGGAGTTGGTGGCCCGCTCCCTGGCCCAGGAGGGGCACAGCTTGATTACTTCGGGCTCCCAGGGCGTGAATGCCGCTGTGATTCGCGGTGTCCTGGAGATCGACCCGTCACGGTTGACGGTGCTGCTGCCGCAAAGCCTGGATAGACAACCCCGGGAATCCCGCGAGCAGCTCGATCGGGTTCTGCACCTGGTCGAGAAACCCGAGAACGACGAGCTGCCGTTGCCGATGGCCAGCAGCCTCTGCAACCAGGAGATCATTCGCCGCTGCGATCAGCTGATTTGCTTTGCCTTCCACGACAGCGAGACCCTGCTGGCGAGCTGCCGAACCGCAGAAGACATGGGCAAGGTGGTCAGCCTGATGTTCTTCGACTGACCCTTTTGCTCAGTTGGCCGCGGCAATGACGGCCTGCAGTCCCTCCCAATAGAGAAGACCGGCGCAGGTCATGGCACCGGCCCAGCAGAGGGAGCGAACGGGCGGAAGGTTGGCGACGTAGGCGGCGATGTAGCCCAGTCGCAGGGCCGGATAGATCCAAGCGGCGGCGATGGCCACCGGCGAGCTGACGCCGGCCATCAGACAAATCAGCGCGGCGGGGGCGTAGAGGGTGAAGGCCTCAAAGCTGTTGAGGTGCGCCCAGTTGGCCCGCTTGCCCCAGTCCGGCAGCCGCTCGGCCATGGCCCGGGGGGCGGCCAGGTCGCTCAGTTGGAAGTCGGCCTTGGAGCGGGCCGCGCCGAGGGGCACCAGGCTGGAGACCACAACACCGGCGCTGAGGAAGAGCGACCAGGCAAAGGCGGGATGCATCGGGGCCAACGGGCTTGGGTTGCCTCCTTTTCTAGGCTGAGCCCGGTTCACCCCGCGCGACCGCATGGCCTCCAGCTACTCCTTCGACGTCGTCTCCGATTTCGATTGGCAGGAATTGGTGAACACCCTGGACCAGGTGCGCCGCGACGTCTCGACCCGCTACGACCTCAAGGATTCGGGCACCGAAGTGGACCTGGAGGAGACCAGCCTGACGATCACGACCGCAAGCGATATGACGCTGCAGGCGGTTGAGGATGTGCTGCGTCAGAAGGCGACCAAGCGCAACCTCTCGCTCAAGATCTTCGACTTCCAAACCCCTGAGCCCGTCGGCGGCAACAAGGTCAAGCAGGTGGTCAAATTGCGCAAAGGGCTCAGTCAGGAGCTGGCGAAAAAGCTCAGCAAAACCATTCGCGACGAGCTCAAGAAAGTCACTGTCGCCATTCAGGGTGATGCCCTGCGGGTGACCGGCAAAAGCAAAGATGACCTTCAGGCGGTGATTCAGCTGCTGAAGGACCAGGACGTCGAAGTGCCCCTGCAGTTCCAGAACTACCGCTAGATCGCAGCGTTTCTGTCAGCCCATGACCCGCTCAGGCTGGCGTTTTTGGATCGATCGGGGCGGCACCTTCACCGATGTGGTGGCCAGCAGGCCGGATGGGGAGCTGGAGGTCTTCAAGGTGCTCTCGGAGCAACCCGACCATCCGGGGGATCCGGCGGTTCGGGTGATTCGTCAGTGCCTGGGACTGGGGACGGAGCAGCACGTCATTCCTCCGGGGCTCGTGGCCGAGGTGCGGCTGGGGACCACGGTGGCCACGAATGCCTTTTTGGAGCGCGGCGGTGCGCGCACCCTGTTGCTGATCAACCGGGGCTTCGCTGATCTGCTGACGATTGGAGATCAGCACCGGCCTGATCTCTTCGCCTTGGCCATTCGCCGTCCGCAGCCGTTGCAGGGCCGGGTGATTGAGGTTCAGGGCCGCCTGGCGGCCGATGGCCAGGAGCTTGAGCCCCTGCTGTTGGATGAGGAACTGCGGGCTGCCGTTCAGGCGGCGAAGGAGGACGGCTACAGCAGTGTTGCCGTGGCCCTGCTGCACAGCACCACCAATGGGAGCCATGAGCAGCAACTTGGCTCCTGGTTGGAGCCATTCGGCTTTGAGCAGATCGCCCTCTCCCATCAGGTCAGTCCCCTGCCGCGCCTGGTGCCGCGGGGGCAGACCACGGTGCTGGAGGCGTCCGTGGGTCCGGTGCTGCAGGGCTATCTGCAGCAGGTGCAAGAGGCCCTGGGCCGCCATGTGCCGCTGCGGGTGATGCAGTCCAGTGGTGTCTTGGCTGCCCCAGCAGCGCTGCGCGCCAAGGACACGATCCTGTCGGGGCCGGCCGGGGGGCTCGTCGGTGCGGTGCGCACGGCGGCGGAGGCGGGCTTTGGCCGCATCGTCGGTTTTGACATGGGCGGAACGTCGACGGACGTTTGCTATTGCGATGGGCCCTGGCCCCGCTTGGAGCAGGTGGAGCTCGAGGGGCTGCCGATTCAGGCGCCGATGCTGGCGATTCACACCGTGGCCGCCGGCGGTGGATCGCGCCTCCAGTTCGATGGTGTGCGCCTGCGGGTCGGTCCCGAGTCGGCGGGGGCGGATCCCGGTCCGGCTTGCTATCGCCGCGGTGGGCCCCTGACCGTCACCGACGCCAATCTTTTGCTCGGGCGGCTGCAGAGCGAGCAGTTCCCCGCGGTGTTCGGCCCCAAGGCTGATCAACCGTTGGATGGGAGTGTTGTGCGGTCGCAGTTCGACGCCCTTGGCGAGCGCTTGGGCTGCTCCGCCGAGGCGGCGGCCGAGGGGGCTCTGGACTTGGCCTTGGAGCGGATGGCCGAGGCGATTCGCCGCATCTCGATCCAGCAGGGCCATGACGTGCGTGAAGCCGTGCTCTGCTGCTTCGGTGGGGCTGGCGGCCAACACGCCTGTGCCCTGGCGGAGCGGCTGGGGATGCAGCAGGTGCTCCTGCATCCCTTCGCTGGGGTGCTGTCGGCCTACGGCATTGGCCTGGCGGATGAGGGGCAGGTGTGGGAGAAGTCCTGGGGGCGTCCGCTCTCAGCAGGCGGCTTGGCTGCACTGGAGGCGATCACCGCTGAACGGATCCGTGTCGTCCCCGCGTCTCCTCAGCTGCAGCGGACCCTGCAGTTGCGCTTACCAGGCCGGGACCAGTGCCTGGCGGTGCCTTGGCCCCAGCCCTGCCCCGGACCTGAGCGGCTGCGGCAGCAGTTCATCGCCCAGTTCCAGCAGCGCTACGGCTACCTCCCCAGCGGCGATCGGCCCGAGATTGTCGTCGATCGCCTCAGCCTGGAGTTCAGCTGGCCCGGTGCCATGGCTCGCTCCCGCTCCAGCTATGCCGTCGCCACCCAGCCCCAAGGGCCCGGGAGCGTCTCGGTCTTCCTGGATGGGGCCTGGAGGTCCGCTGCCCTCTGGCAGCGCGCCCAGATCGCCCCGGGTCAGTGCATTGAGGGTCCGGCCTTGATCTGTGAGGCCACAGGCACCAACCTGCTGCCAGCGTCCTGGCGTGCTCGCTGCCTGCCTGGGGGCGAATTGCTCTTGAGCCGCGATGCAGCGGCTGGTCTTCAGTCCAGCAAGGCCCAGACCACTGATCCTGACCCGGTCAATTTGGAGTTGTTCGGCCATCGCTTCATGGCGATTGCTGAGCAGATGGGCACCCGTCTGCAGCAGACCAGCGTCTCGGTGAACATCAAAGAGCGCCTGGATTTCTCCTGTGCCCTCTTTGACGGGCGGGGACGTCTGGTGGCCAATGCGCCGCACATCCCCGTTCACCTGGGCTCCATGGGGGAGAGCGTGTTGGCCCTGATGCGGGCCGTTGAGCAGGGGGAGCTCGAGCCCCTGCAGCCCGGGGATGCGGTCGTCTCCAACAACCCGTTCAATGGCGGCACCCATCTGCCGGACCTCACGCTGATCACGCCGCTGTTTTCCCCCTCAGGCGGTGATCAGCCCGTGGCCTTCGTCGCCTCCCGCGGCCACCACGCCGATGTGGGAGGGATCACGCCTGGATCCATGCCATCCAGTAGTCGTTCGATTGCGGAGGAGGGACTGCTGTTCGACAACGTCCCGCTGGTGCGGGGCGGCCGGCTGCTGGAGCAGGCCTGGCGGGAGCGGCTGGCCCAGGGGCCCTGGCCGGCCCGCAACCCCGATCAGCTGCTGGCGGATTTGCAGGCGCAACTGGCGGCCAATGACCTCGGGGTTCAGCGCCTGCTGGCCTTGATGGATGCGGTGGGTGAAGCGCGGGTGCTGGCCTACATGGGGCACGTCCAGGATCAGGCGGCCGCAGCGGTGCGTCAGGTCCTCAGTCGACTGTCCGATGGCGAGGCGCGGGTTCCGCTGGATGCCGGCCCGGAGATCGTCGTGCGCCTGTCGGTGGATCGCCAGCAGCGCCGCGCTCGGATTGATTTCAGCGGGACCTCCGCTCAGATTGAGGGCAATCTCAACGCCCCCTTGGCGATCACCAAGGCTGTGGTGCTCTATGTCTTCCGCTGCCTGGTGCGCGAGCCGATTCCCCTGAATGCCGGCTGTTTTGATCCCTTGGAACTGGTGGTGCCGGAAGGCTGTCTGTTGAACCCCCGGCCCCCAGCCGCCGTGGTGGCGGGGAACGTTGAGACCTCCCAAGCGGTGGCCAATGCCCTGTTTGCCGCGGTGGGGGCGCTGGCGGCCTCCCAGGGGACGATGAATAACTTGAGCTTTGGCAATGCCAATTGCCAGTACTACGAGACGGTGTGCGGCGGAACCGGAGCTGGCGAGGGGTTTGCGGGTGCCGATGCGGTGCAGAGCCACATGACCAACTCCCGCCTGACGGATCCAGAAATCCTGGAGCAGCGCTTACCGGTGCGGCTTGAGCAGTTTGCGATTCGCGCCGGCAGCGGGGGCATCGGCCGCTGGCCCGGTGGCCATGGCGTGGTGCGGACCCTGACGGCCCTGGAGCCCTTGACCGCCTCCCTGCTCAGCGGCAGTCGCCTGGTGCCCCCCTTCGGTCTGGCCGGTGGCGGCGCTGGGGCCTGCGGTCAAAACAGCCTGCGGCGGGCCGGCTCTGCGCAGCTGGAGCCCTTGCCGGGTTCTGCGCTGGTGGAGCTGCAACCCGGCGATCAACTCCAGATGGCGACCCCCGGTGGCGGCGGCTATGGAGCAATGGAGCCATGAGACGACACTCCCCCTTCGCCATGGGTTTGGCCTGCCTCGCCCTGGCCTTCCCCAACGCGGCCGGGGCGAACCTCTTGCAGGAGCGCAGTCAACGCTTCCATCCCGTTGAGTCCTCCGCCGGAGTCGTGGCGGCCCAGGAGGCCCAGGCCGCGGCGGTGGGTGCTGAGATCCTGCGCCGGGGCGGTAATGCCGTCGATGCGGCCGTCGCGACGTCCTTTGCCCTGGCGGTGACCCTGCCCCAGGCGGGCAATTTGGGCGGCGGCGGCTTCCTGTTGCTCTGGCTGCCCAAGCGGGGGCCGATTCGCACCTGTGCGGCGGTAGCCCGGGGACCGGAGCTTCCCCAGGCCATCAGCCTGGGCCGAGGTGAGGCCGTGGCCCTGAACTTCCGCGAGAAGGCTCCGCTGGCGGCCCGGGCGGATCTGTTCTTGAACCCCGACGGCACGGTGAATCGCCAGCGGGCCCTGCGCAGCCTCCTGAGCACGGGGGTCCCCGGCACGGTGGCTGGCTTGACCCAGGTGCAACGCCGCTATGGCTGCCTCTCCCTCGCCCAGGTGATGCAGCCGGCGATTGACCTGGCTGAACAGGGTGTTCTGGTGGGGCCGGAGTTGAGTGACTCCCTCCAGGCGGCGGCGCCGTTGCTGAAGGCTGATCCCAGCAGCCGTTCCCAGTTCTTCAAGCCCGATGGGGCCCCCTACCTGAGCGGCGAGCGCCTGAAGCAACCGCTGCTGGCGCGCAGTCTGCGCTGCATTGCTGAGCAGGGCGCCCGTTGCTTCTACAGCGGTCCCTTGGCCGAGAACCTGGTCGCTTTGATGCAGGCCCAGGGCGGTCTGATCAGCCTGGAGGATCTCAAGCGCTATCAAGCCCCCTGGATGCGTCCGCTGCAGGGGGAACTCCGGGGCTATCCCGTGCTGACGATGCCCCCTCCCAGCGGGGGCGGGGCCACCCTGCTGCAACTGCTCAAGGTCCTGGAGCCGCTGCAGCTTCAGCGCAGCGGTCTGAACAGCGCCGCGACGATTCACCGGATGGTGGAGGCCATGAACCTGGCCTACCGGGACCGCAACCGACTCCTGGGCGATCCGGACCAGGTGGCGATGCCGCTGGATCGTCTCCTCAGTGATCGCTATGCCGATGCCCAACGGCGACAGATTCGGCTCGATCGTCACCGCCCTGCCGCTGAGCTGGAAGCCGAGGTACTGCCGGCCCAGGGCGGCACCAATACGACCCACCTCTCTGTGGTGGACCGCGATGGCGGGTTGGTGAGCACCACCACCACCTTGAACACGGCCTACGGCAATGGCATCAGCGTTCCTGGCGCCGGGTTCCTGCTCAATAACGAGATGGACGACTTCACGGCCAAGCCCGGAGCGCCCAATGCCTACGGCCTGCGCCAGGGCAGCCAGAACGCCATCGCCCCAGAACGCCGTCCCCTCAGCTCAATGACCCCGACCCTGGTGTTCCACGCCGATGGCAGGCCCCTGCTGGCCACGGGCAGCCCAGGCGGAAGCCGGATCATCACCACGGTCCTGCAGGTGCTGCTGAACCGGTTGGTGCATGGCCTCAACCTGGCCTCAGCGGTGGCAGAGACCCGGATCCACAGCCAACTCTGGCCTGATCAAATCAGCACTGAGCAGGGGTTGAGTCCCGACACCTGGCGGCTGCTGGAGCAGCGGGGCCATCAACTCCAGCTGCGTCCAGCGATGGGGTCAGCGAACTCCGCAGAAGTCCGCTACGACGCCGAGAGACTCCTTGGCAGTTGGGGTGTGGCTGACCCGCGTCGACCGGATGCGGCGGCGGCGGCTGAGCGCCCCTAGACGCGCAGCATCGACGGCAGCCAGTTCACCAAGGGCGGGAAGCAGACGATCAGCAGCAAGACCGCGAGTTGAACGCCGATGAAGGGCCAGGCACCGCGGTAGATCGACTGGGTGCTGACCTCGTCTGGAGCCACCCCGCGGAGGAAGAACAGGGCAAAGCCGAAGGGGGGCGAGAGGAACGAGGTCTGCAGGTTCGCGCCGATCAGCACCCCAAACCAGAGCAGGGCCTCAGGTCCCAGCAACTGACGCGCGCTGGGCAGCAGCAAGGGCAAGACGATGAACGCGATCTCAAAAAAGTCGATGAAGAAGCCCAGGGCAAAGATCACGGCCATGCTCACCAGCAAAAAGCCCGCCTTGCCCCCCGGCAGGTTGAGCAGCAGATCGCTGATCAGTTGATCGCCGCCCACGCCGCGGAAGACCAGGCTGAAGGCGGTGGACCCCAGCAGAATTGCCATCACCATCGCGGTGGTGCGCAGGGTGTCGTCGCAGACCTGACTGAGGCCGCGGCGATTCAGTCCCCCCTCCAGGGCGGCCAGGGCCATGGCTCCGATCGCCCCAATCGCTCCAGCTTCGGTGGGGGTGGCCAGGCCAAAAAAGATGCTGCCCAGCACCAGCAGGATCAAGCCCAGGGGCGGCAGCAGCACCTTCAACAGTGCCCCGCCGCTCGGCTGGCTGGAGCCGGCCTCGGCGGTGAGGGCTGGCGCTAGCTCGGGCTTCAGGCTGCTGATGACCAGGACGTAGAGCGCGAAGCCCGCGGTCATCAGTACCCCGGGGATCAGCGATCCCAGAAACAGGTCACCAACGGAGACGCCTAACTGGTCTGCGAGGACCACCAGCACGATGCTCGGCGGAATGATCTGGCCCAGGGTGCCGGAGGCGGCAATGACTCCCGTGGCCAGGGAACGGTCGTAGCCCGCCCGCAGCATCACCGGCAGGGAGATCAGTCCCATGGTGGTGACCGTGGCGGCGACGACACCGGTGGTTGCGGCGAGGAGCGCCCCCACCAGCACCACCGCCAGGGCCAGGCCGCCGCGGACTCCCCGCAGCAGTTGGCCCATGGCCACAAGCAATCGTTCGGCGATGCCCGAGCGCTCGAGCATGGCCCCCATGAACACGAAGGCTGGAATCGCCAGCAACGTGAAGTTGCTCATGATCCCGAAGATCCGCTGGGGCAGCGCCGTCAGGAACTGGGGTTCAATCACCCCAACGGCCATCCCCAACAGGGCGAAGAGCACCGAGATGCCGCCCAGGCCGAAGGCCACCGGGTAGCCGCTCAGTAGCGCCAGCACCAGGGCGATGAACATCGCGGGCCCCAGCACCTCGCCGGGGAAAAAGGTGATGACGTAGCCGAAGGCCTCCAGTTCCATCAGCGCTCACGCCTCAGGCGCAGCGCCTGGGCCAGCCCCTGCAGCGCCAACAAGCCAAAGCCCAGGGGGATCAAGCTTTTGATCCAGTAGCGCGGCAGGCCGTTGGGATCCGGCGACTGCTCCCAGATCTGCCAGGACTGCAGGGCGGGCAGTAGCGAGACCAGCAGCACCATGACCGCGAAGGGCAGCAGCAGCAGCAACGTCCCGCCGAGGTCAACCCGTCGTTGCTTACGGGCGGACCAGCGGCTATGGAGCACATCCACGCGGACATGGCCATTGCGCTGGAGCGTGTAGCCCAGCCCCAGCAGAAAGGCGATGGAAAACAGGGCCCACTGGGCCTCGATCAGGGCGTTGGAGCTCAGGCTCAGCCCCAGGGCCAGGCCGAGGTAGCGCCCGACCACATTCCAGGCCCCGACCACCAACATCAGCAGGATGGACCAGCGACCAATCCAGGCGGCACCCTGGTTCAGTCGATCGATCTGATCAGGCCAGTCCAAGCGCGCCATCAGCGGGGTTGGCCGTAGCTGAAGCTGGCGTAGGAGAGCTGATTCACCCGGTTCCAGGCCCAGATCTGCTCACGGAAGGTCTGCCAGCCGGCGTAGAGGGTTTTGAAATCCTGGTTCGTCCGCGCCGTGTCGGCGTAGAGCTGGTCGCTGGCTTCGCGGGCGGCCGTCAGGATCGCTTCGTCGTAGGCACGCAATTGGGTTCCGCCTGTAATCAGGCGCTGCAGGGCCTGACCGTTGAGGCTGTCGTAGCGGCTCAGCATCGAGAGGTTCGCTTCGTAGCAGGCCGTGCTGAACATCGCCTGATAGTCCGCCGGAAGGGCGCGCCAGGCGCTCTGGTTCACCAGGGCCGCGAGGGTCGGACCTGGTTCCCACCAGCCTGGGTAGTAGTAGAAGCGGGCCGCCCGGGGGAGGCCGAGCTTCTCGTCGTCGTAGGGGCCGGTCCACTCCGCCGCATCGATGGCGCCACGATCAAGGGCCAGGTAGATCTCGCCGCCGGGCAGGACCTGAACGTTCACCCCCAGAGAGGCCATGACCTTGCCCCCCAGGC
>VMBT01000653.1_pt1 | contig 21115 bp, 16 predicted proteins | sample 4404301 | NCBI WGS metagenome assembly VMBT01 (sample SAMN12238535, study PRJNA552566) | marine metagenome | isolation source: Coastal seawater | place: USA: coastal Georgia, Sapelo Island | collected 2008-08/2009-08
TGTTCGCCGGCTGCATCGGTACCGCCGAGAACTGGACCGAGCATGACGGACCCCACGCCGGTGACCGGGTGGTGGTGCTCGGCGGTCGGACCGGGCGCGACGGCATCCGCGGCGCGACCTTCTCCTCGGCCACCATGGACGCGACCACCGGCGAGGTGGCCGGTGCGAGCGTGCAGATCGGCGATCCGATCACCGAGAAGTTGCTCATCGATGCCCTCGTCGGGGCCGAGGACCTGTTCTCCGCGATCACCGACTGCGGCGCCGGTGGTCTCTCAAGCGCGGTCGGCGAGATGGCCGAGGGCGTCGGCGCTGACGTCGATCTCGCTCTGGTGCCCCTCAAGTACGCGGGGTTGGAACCGTGGGAGATCTGGCTCTCCGAGGCCCAGGAGCGCATGGTGATCGCCGTTCCCCCGGGCAGCGTCGAGGCGATGCGACACCGTTGCGACCGCTTCGGTGTCGAGTTCTCCGACATCGGCGCCTTCACCGGTGACGGTCGGCTGGTGGTTCGTTGCGCCGAGGACGTGGTGGTCGATCTCGACACCGGGTTCCTCCACGACGGCCGACCGCAGCGCCGCCTGCCCGCCCACCTGCCCAACCCTGATCGGACGCCGGTGACCCGTCGCGTGGATGACACCTCCGCCACGCTGCTCGATCTGCTCGCGCACCCCAACCTGCGCTCGAGGGCCGAGATCATCCACCGATACGACCACGAGATCCGCGGCACGACCGTCGTGCGGCCCCTCACGGGTGTCGAGCGCGATGCCCCGGCCGATGGTGTGGTGTTGGCCAAACCCCGCGACGCACACGGCATCGCGATCGGCATCGGTGTCAACCCCTGGCACGGGTTGGTCGATCCGGAGTGGATGGGGTGGGGCGTGGTCGATGAGGCCGTCCGGAATGTCGTCGCGGTGGGTGCTGATCCGTCGCGCATCTCACTCCTCGACAACTTCTCGTTCGGCGATCCCCGCCGCCGCTCCACCATGGGTGACCTCGTCGCCTCGGTCGACGGCTGCACCGCGGCCGCCGCCGCCTTCTCAGCGCCCTTCGTCTCCGGGAAGGACTCGCTCAACAACGAGTACACGGCGAGCGACGGCAGCCGACACGCGGTTCCCCCGACCCTGGTCATCACCGCGGTCGCCCATATGCCCGATGTGGAGGCGGTGGTAACCCCTCGCCTGCGGACTCCCGGTGACGCGCTCGTGCTCCTCGGTCGGACCGCGCCCGAGTTCGCTGGGAGCCACCTCGACATGGTGCGCCCGCATGACGGTCCCATCGGCTGCGCCCCGTCTCCCGATCTCGGAGCGCCCGCGCGGTATCGAGCGCTCCACGCCGCGATGCTCGACGGAGAGGTCGCTGCCTGTCACGACCTGAGCGAGGGCGGTCTCGCGGTCGCCGCCGCGGAGATGTGCATCGCGGGTCGCCTCGGCGCGCACGTCGAGCGCCCCGAGGGGGTCGACGCGACGACCTGGTGGTTCGCCGAGTCGATGGGTCGGCTCCTCGTCGAGGTACCCCAGAGCGATCTCGGGTCGTTCCTCAAGCGTTTCGACGGTGACGCCGAAGTGGTCGGCACGGTGACCGATGAAGCTCGACTCCGCCTCGGTGACGACGAGGTCGATCTCGACGCCCTCGTCGCCGCGCACACGGGAGGTCGATGACGATGCGTCCACCGGCAGTCGTGATCACCGGACCGGGCACCAATCGAGACCCCGATGTCGCCCTCGCCCTCGAGCTGGCCGGGGCCGATCCCGACATCCGTCTGGCCGGTGAGCTTGCCGGCGACCGCGGTGCGCTCACCGGAGCGGCCCTCGTGGTGGTGGCCGGCGGTTTCAGCTACGGCGACGCCCTCGGCGCCGGACGTCTGCTGGCCCTCGATCTCACCGTCGGGCTCGGCGACGGCCTCCGAGAGGCGGTGGAGCGTGGGGTGCCGGTGATCGGCATCTGCAACGGCTTCCAGGTGCTCACGAGGGCCGGGCTGCTCCCGGGCTCGCTCGGGCACAACTCCGGCGGGTCCTTTGTCTGCGACTGGGTGGAACTCGAGCCGGTGCCTGACTCTCGCTCGGTGTGGACATCAGGGCTCGTCGACACGGTGCACTGCCCCATCGCCCACGGTGAGGGCCGCTATGTCCATCCGGATCCCGATGCCCTGCAGGCCAACGGCGGGGTCGCTCTCCGCTACGCCTCGGAGAACCCGAACGGGTCGGTGAACGACATCGCCGGAGTGTGCGATGAGACCGGTCTGGTACTCGGCCTCATGCCTCATCCGGAGAACCACGTGCTGACCCGCCAGCACCCGGTGCTCGACGCCGACGAGTCCCGACGTCATCTCGGGCTCGCGCTGTTCGAGGCCGGGGTCCGGCACGCGGTGGGGGCCTGATGCAGACCCTCACCGACACCCTCGTGGACCTCGACCTCCCGCTCGAGGATCGTCGCGACGGCAAAGTGAGGGTCTCGTGGCGCCTCCCCGATGACGCCGAGGGTGGGCGACGCCTGTTCGTGACCACCGATCGGCTCTCGGCCTTCGACCGCATCCTCGCGACCGTCCCCGACAAGGGCGCGGTGCTCAACCGGCTCGCCGCATTCTGGTTCACCCAGACGTCCGACATCGTCGACCACCACCTGCTCGACGTTCCCGACCCCAACGCGACCGTGGCGCGCGCCGCGACACCGCTCCCGGTGGAGGTGGTCGTTCGGGGCCGGATCACCGGGGTGACCGACACCTCGATCTGGGGGATGTACGCCGCCGGTGGGCGCGACCTCTACGGACACCGTCTCCCCGACGGCCTCGTCAAGAACGACGCGTTGCCACAACCGATCGTGACGCCGACCACCAAGGCCGAGGTCGGTGGCCATGACCGCCCGGTCACCGTCGACGAGGTCGCCGAGTCAGGTCTCGTCGACCCCGAACTGTGGAGCCGTGTCGTTGAGGTCGCGCTCGCACTGTTCGAGCGGGGTTCATCCATCGGCGCGGCCGCCGGGCTGGTGCTCGCCGACACCAAGTACGAGTTCGGGCTCGACGCCGAGGGACGGCTGCTCCTGATCGACGAGGTGCACACCCCGGACTCCTCGCGCTGGTGGCGCGCGGCCGGACTCGACGAGCGCCTCGCCGCCGGCGAGGAGCCCGACAGCCTGGACAAGGAGTTCGCGCGGCGGGTCTTCGCCGATCTCGGCTTCACCGGCCACGGCGACCCACCGGAGGTACCGAGGGAGGTCTGGCTGGCGGTCGCTGACCGCTACCGCGAGGTGTTCACACTGCTCACCGGGGATGATCTGGAGCCGCTGGTCGGTTCCATCGGAGAGCGCATCGAGAGGAACTGCAGGGAGGTCGGCGGATGGTGACGACGAGGGTGACGCTCGGAGGCGGCGACGGTCGCGATCCGATCGACGACCGACCGAACGAGGAGTGCGGTGTGCTCGGCATCTCGACCCCGCACGGCGACGGCGTCGCCCAGATGGCGTTCTTCGGCCTCTTCGCGTTGCAGCATCGCGGTCAGGAGGCGGCGGGTATCGCTGTCAGCGACGGCCGTCGGGCCCGGGTCCACAAGGACGAAGGCCTAGTCGCGAACGTGTTCACCGGCGACACGCTCGCCCCGCTCACCGGCTACCACGCCATCGGCCACACCCGGTACTCGACCACCGGGTCGAACGCGGTGCGGAACATCCAGCCGTTCCTCGTCGAGACGATGCACGGACCGCTCGCCGTCGCGCACAACGGCAACCTCGTGAACGCGTCGACACTCCGCGACGAGTTGCTCGCCCGAGGCTTCGGCCTCACCGCCACCAGCGACACCGAGGTGTTCACACTCATGCTCGCCGCCTCGGGGGGTCGAACCTGGGAGGAGCGCCTGGAGCGCACCGCCCCGGCCTGGAAGGGGGCGTTCTCCCTGGTGCTCCTCACCGCCGACCAGGTGATCGCGGTGCGCGACCCGTGGGGCTTCCGGCCGCTGTCGGTGGGACGACTCCCCCAGGGTGGTCACGCCATCGCGAGTGAGACCTGCGCCCTGGTCACCCTCGGCTGCACCGAGATCAGCGAGGTCGCCCCCGGCGAGATCGTCTCGCTGCGCGGGGCCGAGATCGAGCGGCACCAGGCGCTTGCGCCGGCGAGACCGGCCCGATGCACCTTCGAGTTCGTGTACTTCTCCCGGCCCGACTCGGTGTGGGACGGTCACAACGTCCACCACGTCCGTCAGCGTCTCGGCGAGGAGTTGGCCACCGAGTCCGGTGTCGACGCCGACGTCGTGGTGCCGGTGCCCGACTCGTCGATCCCGGCCGCGGTCGGTTTCTCGCGCGCCAGCGGGATCCCCTTCAACGACGGTCTCATCAAGAACCGTTACATCGGACGCACCTTCATTGAACCGACCCAGGACATGCGCGAGCGCGGCGTCGCCCTCAAGTTCAACGCCCTCGCCGAGAACCTCCAGGGGCGTCGGGTGGTCATGATCGACGACTCCCTCGTGCGCGGCACGACCGCGGGCCCTCTGGTGCGCCTCCTGCGCGAGGCCGGAGCGACCGAGGTGCACCTGCGGATCACCTGCCCGCCGATCACCCATGCCTGTCACTTCGGAGTCGACATGGGCCATGACGGCGACCTGATGGCGAGCCGGAAGACCATCGAGGAGATGCGGGAGTTCATCGGCGCCGACAGCCTCGCCTTCCTGTCCCTCGACGGCATGATGCGGGCGGTGGGCTCCGCCGACGGGGCCGGCTACTGCAACGCCTGCTTCACTGGCGAGTACCCGATCCCGGTCGGCGACGCCCAGGCCAAACTCTCCTTCGAGGGGGTCCTCGCCTGATGCGCGTGCTCCTCGTCGGTTCGGGTGGCCGCGAGCAGGCGCTCGCGCTGAACTGCCGGACGTCGGGACACGAGGTGGTGCTCTGCTCGGATGCCGCGGCCGCCGTCGATCACCTCGCGTCGGTCGATCTCGTCATCCCCGGCCCCGAGGCAGCGCTGGTGGCCGGGATCGCCACCACCTGCGCGGCGGCGGGGGTCCCCTGTTTCGGACCGAGCGCCGAGCTGGCGCGCCTCGAGTCGTCGAAGGCCCACGCGCGCGACGTGACCACTCGTCTCGGTATCCCCGGTCCGCGGTGGTCTCGGTTCGACGCCGACTCGGTGGAGGAGGCCATGGCCTGGTGGCGCGACCTCGGCTCCCCCGTCGTCGTGAAACAGGACGGTCTCGCCGCCGGCAAGGGGGTGGTGGTGCCGACCGACGACGATGCGACCGTCGAGGCGATCACCGCGCTGTCGGCTCGCGGCGCGTTCCTCCTCGAGGAGCGCATGAGCGGGCCGGAGTGCTCGCTGCTCGCCCTGTGCGACGGCTCAACCGCCGTGGCGCTCCCTCTGGCCCAGGATCACAAGAGGATCGGCGAGGGTGATCGAGGTCCGAACACCGGCGGCATGGGCGCCTACGCCCCGGCCCCGCTCGACGTCGACGTCGACGAACTCGTCGCCACCTTCATCACGCCGGTGCTCGACGACCTGCGTTCGGCGGGCACCCCCTATGTGGGTGTGCTCTACGCCGGGCTCATGATCACGCCGACCGGACCCCGACTGGTCGAGTACAACTGCCGCTTCGGCGACCCGGAGGCCCAGGCGGTCATCCCGATGCTCGACTGCGATCTCGCCGATGTGGCCCTGGCGGCTACCGAGGGGGCGCTGTCCACCCACGCTGTCGCGACCGGGGTGCCGCTGCGGGCGGCGAGCGCGTGCACGGTGGTCGCAGCTGCTCCGGGATATCCGGGAACCCCCGCGGTTGGCGCCCCGGTGCTCGCCACCACGTTCTCCTCCACGACCACCGCCGCCAGTTCGCTCGACGACGAGCTCGCTCTCCTGTTCCCCGCCGGCATCGATGGCGAGGGTCGGGTGTCAGGTGGTCGGGTGCTCGCCGTCACCGGCCTCGGCGATGACCTCGGCTCGGCCCGCGATCGCGCCTACACCGCCCTCGACGGGATCGCCTTCGAGGGGATGCAGGTGCGACGCGACATAGGTTGGCGGGCTCCGGGGGCGACGATGCGCTCCTACGCCGAGAGCGGAGTCGACATCGACGAGGGCACCCGCGCCGTCGACGGGATGCGGGACGCGGTGGAACGCACCCTCGGGCCCGACGTGCTGCGCGGTGTCGGGTCTTTCGGTGGGGTGATCTCCCTGGCGCGACTGTCGGGTCTCGAGGAGCCGGTGCTGGTGGCCTCGACCGATGGGGTCGGTACCAAGGTGGAACTCGCCGCCCGTCTCGGCCGGGTGCGCGGTGTCGGCGCGGACATCGTCAACCACTGCATCGACGACGTGTTGGTCCAGTCGGCCCGACCGCTGATGTTCCTCGATTACATCGCTGCCTCCCGTCTCGATGCCGAACTCGTGGCCGAGGTCGTCTCGGGGATGGCCGAGGCCTGCGAGGCCGCCGGATGCGCCCTGCTCGGCGGGGAGACCGCCGAGATGCCCGGTGTCTACGCCGATGACGCCTTCGATGTGGCGGGCACCCTGATCGGGTTCACCGACCGCGCGGCGCTGCTCCCCACCGACGACATCGGACCCGGGGATGTGCTGCTCGCCCTCGCCTCGTCGGGTCCGCACACCAACGGCTACTCGCTGTTGCGACGTCTGTTCCAGTGGTTCCCGATGGATGCGGTGCCGGTCGGCCTCGATCGACCGCTCGGTGAGGCACTGCTCGAGCCGCACCGCTCCTACCTCGACGTGATCGTTCCGTTGCTCGACGCCGGTGACGGCCCTCGGGTGAAGGGGTTGGCGCACATCACCGGCGGCGGCCTGCCCGAGAACCTCCCGCGCGTGCTTCCCGACGGGGTCGACGCCGAGGTGACCCTCGGATCGTGGCCAGTGCCACCGCTGTTCGCGCTGGTGCGCGACCTGCTGCCGGGCATGGACACCCACGAGCTGCACCGAACGCTGAACATGGGGGTCGGCATGGTCATCGTGTGCGCCGAGGGCGACGTCGAGGCGATGCGCGACACCATCGAGGAGGACACCTGGGTGATCGGTCGTCTCGTCGAGGGGCGGCCCGGACACTCCGAGGTGCACCTGCGGTGACGCGCCCCCGACTGGTCGTCCTCGCCTCGGGCAACGGGTCGAATCTGCAGGCGCTCATCGACGCCGTCGACGAGGGGCGCATCAACGGACAGATCGTCGCGGTGGTGAGCGACCGCCCGGAGTCGCGAGCCCTGACCCGCGCCACCGATGCGGGCATTCTCGCCGCGCCGTTGCCGATCGCCGAGGGTGAGCGCAGAGACGACTACGACCGACGACTGGCCGACCTGCTCAGCGATCTCGCTCCTCATCTCGTGGTGCTCGCCGGATGGATGCGGATCCTGACCGACACGGTCGTCGAGTCGTTCCGCGTCATCAACCTCCACCCGGCCCTGCCGGGGGAACTGCCGGGGACGCGCGCCATCGAGCGGGCCTGGGCCGAGCACCTCGCCGGCGGACGCGACCGCTCGGGGGTCATGGTCCACGAGGTGCCCGACGTCGCCGTCGACGCGGGCCCGGTGCTGGCCGTCGAGGAGGTCGCCATGGTCCCGGGCGACGATCTCGACTCGTTCGCCACGCGGGTGCACGCCGTCGAACACCGTCTTCTCACCCGCGTCGTCGCCGAGATCTGCGACGACCTGCTCTCCCACGACCATCAGGAGGTCATCGATGCCTGACAACGCCGAGGCCAACGCGGCCCTCTTCTCCCCCACCGAGGGGCTCACCTTCGACGATGTCGTCGTGGTGCCGGGCTGGTCCACCACCCTGCCCGATGAGGTGGACACCTCGACGGTGTTCGCCGCCGGTATCGAACTCGCGGTGCCACTGGTGTCGGCCGCGATGGACAAGGTCACCGAGGCCCGTATGGCGATCGCCATGGCGCGGGTCGGCGGGATCGGCGTGATCCACCGGAACATGTCGGCCGAGGCCCAGGCCGCCGAGGTGCAGAAGGTGAAGCGGAGCCAGTCGGGGATGATCACCGATCCGGTGACACTCCCGGTGACGGCGACCCTCGCCGACGCCGAGGCCCTGATGCACCGCTTCAAGTTCTCCGGTGTGCCCATCACCTCCGACGAGGGACGGCTGATCGGGATCCTCACCAACCGCGACATCCGGTTCTGCGAGCCGTCGGACTTCTCGCGCCCGGTGAGCGACTTCATGACCTCGGAGAACCTGGTCACCGGGATGGTCGGCACCAGCCTCGACGAGGCGAAGGTGCTCCTGCAGCGACACCGCATCGAGAAACTGCCACTCGTCGATGAGTCCGGCCGTCTGGCCGGCCTGATCACCGTGAAGGACATCCAGAAGCGGCTCGATCATCCCGACGCGACCCGAGACGACCGTGGCCGCCTGCGGTGCGCGGCGGCCTGCGGCGTCGGCGCCGACGTCGAGGAGCGGGTGGAGGCCCTGGTCGCCATGGGGGTCGACGCGGTGTCGATCGACACCGCCCACGGCCATTCCGCCGGAGTGGTGGAGACGGTCCGCCGCATCAAATCGGCATGGCCCGATCTGCCGGTGACGGCCGGCAATGTGGTGACGGCGGAGGCGGTCGATGCCCTGGTCGAGGCAGGGGCCGACGCGGTCAAGGTGGGTGTGGGTGCGGGGTCGATCTGCACCACGCGCATCGTCAGCGGTGCGGGCATGCCGCAGCTGACGGCGATCTGGGAGACGACTCGTCGGGCCCGGGCCATCGGGGTCCCGATCATCGCCGACGGCGGCATCACCTATTCAGGGGACATCGTGAAGGCGATCGTCGCCGGAGCCGACTCGGTCATGCTCGGCTCTCTGCTCGCCGGCACCGAGGAGAGCCCCGGAGAGCTCGAGCTCTTCGAGGGGCGCCAGTTCAAGTCGTATCGCGGCATGGGCTCCCTCGGTGCGATGCAGGGGCTCGGCGCCGACCGCTACGCCACCGCCCAGTCGAGCGACGGATCGCCCTCCGACCTGGCTCAGACCAGCCGCAAGCTCGTGCCTGAGGGCATCGAGGGGCGCGTCCCCTACGCCGGGCCACTCTCCGAGGTCGTCTACCAGCTCGTCGGTGGCCTTCGTTCGGGCATGGGGTACGCCGGGGCCTCCGCCCTCGACGACCTGCGCTCCACCACACGGATGATGCGCGTCACCACCGCCGGACGCGAGGAGAGCCACCCCCACGATGTGACCATCACCAAGGAAGCCCCGAACTATCACCGGTCGTGACTCGCACCCCTCGATGTCCCCGACATAGGTTCTCCCCGTGGGGCTGAACGGAGCGTTCTTCGATGTGGAGGGCTCGGGGGCCGAGGAGGTCTTCCGGCCGACCGACCACTGCCGTGGACCCTGGGACGCCGACGCCTGCCACGCCGGACCACCCTCGGGTCTCATCGCTCGGGCCGTCGAGCGTCTCCTCCCCGATCACCGTCTGGTTCGGCTGACCGTCGAGTTGTCGCGGCCGGTCCCGCACCGGGGTTTCCGGGTGGAGGCCGAGGTGGCTCGCGCCGGTCGATCGGTGGCGACCGCTGCCGCGCGGATCATCGACATGGATGGGCGCGAGGTCGCGTCGGCCCGCACCCATCACCTCGCGCCCGCGCCCTCCCCCCTCGACGTGACGTCGGCTCCGCTGGTGACACCCTCGTTCGACGACTCCTACCCCGACCGGTTCACCGTCGCCCGTTCCATGCACGACCTGCCGGCGTTCATGGATGGCGGTGTCGAGACGCGCTACGGCGCGGGGTCCGGACCCGAAGGTGGCCCGACGGTGATGTGGTTGCGGACCGTGCCGCTCATCACCGGTGAGACCATGTCGGGATTCCAGCGGATCTGCCCGCTCGCCGACTGCGGGAACGCCACCAGCCGGAACGGGTCCTTCGACGACTGGGCCTTCCTCAACACCGATCTCAACGTCAATCTCCACCGGGAACCGATCGGCGAGTGGTTCGCCATCGACTCGGTCTCGGTCTGGGAGCCCGACGGGATCGGCCTCTCCGACTCGGTGCTGCTCGACGTCGACGGTCGGGTGGGTCGGGCCACGCAGACCCTGATGGTGCGTTCGGCCTGAGCGCCCTCAGGCGAGCTTCTCGACGAACGACTCGAGCTGACGCAGGTTGCGGCACTCGAAGATGCCGTCGGTGTGCGCCCCGTACTCGCCGACGATCGAGTCACCGGTGTTCCAGTAGGAGCGCGGCTCGGGGTTCAGCCAGTAGACGTGCCGGGCCTTGGCGCGGATCTCCTTGACCACCCATGACTGACTGGCGTGGTAGTTGTTGCGCGCGTCGCCGAGGAGCAGCACCGTGGTCTTCGGCCCGATCTCGCGTCCGTGCCGGTCCCAGAACACCTCGAAGGCGTGGCCGTAGTCAGAGTGTCCGTCCACCCAGACCACATCGGCCTCGGTGTTGACCCGATGGATGGCCTCGGCGATGTCCTCGGTCGACTTGAAGTAGTCGGTGACCTCGTCGATGCCGTCGATGAAGACGAAGGAGCGCACCTTCGAGAACTGGTTCGAGATCGCGTAGACGAGCATGAGGGTGAAGCGCGCGAAGGCCGCGACCGAGCCCGAGATGTCGGCCACCACCATGAGCTCGGGTTTGGCGGGTCGGGGGTACTTGAACTTCGGCTCGGCGGGAACGCCGCCGTAGCTGAGGGAGTGACGAACGGTGTTGCGGAAGTCGAGCGGGCCGCGCCGTCCGTGACGACGCTTGCGCGCCAGCCGGGCCGCGAGTTTGCGGGTGAGCGGCTGGAGGGCCTTGCGGAGGCTCTGCATCTCCTCGCGGGAGGCGTGCATGAACTCGACGTCCTCGGGCAGTGGCTTGCGGAGGGTCTTGGCCATGGCCTCGGCACCCCGGTCGGCCACCAGCCGACGCCGGATCTCGGCCTCGACCTCGGCCTTGAACTCGCCGATCCGGTGCTCGTACTCCTCGCGCTCGAGGCGCTGCTCGAGTCCGCTGGCTGATTCGCCGCGCTCGGCCATGGCCTGCATCATCTTCTCGAGCATCCCGTCGAGGTCGAGGTTCCGCAGGGTGCGGTAGAGGTAGTAGGTGCCGCCCACGGGCCGGCCGGGCTCCATCCCGGCGAACCGCTGCACGGACTGCTTCGCGAGGGCCCGCATGAGGGCCTGGTCGCCGTTCATGAGTGCCTGCATGAGCAGGTGCGCGATCTCCTCGGGGGTGAGGGCGTCGAGGGATCCCGCCCCACCGCTGCCGTCACCGGCCTGGCTCTGGTCCTGCATCTCCCGCCAGAGCTCGTCGAGATCGCTGTCGCCGGTTGCCTCGGTGAGCGCGTACTCGGGGCCACGGAGACTGAAGTAGACCTCGAAGACGGTCTCGAAGGAGCGCCAGTGGGCCTGGTTCTTGACCAGGGTGGCGCCGAGGGCGTACTTGAAGGCCTCCCGGTCCTCGAGCGGGATGTGCTGCACGGCCTCCATCGCGTCGAGGTTCTCCGTCAGGCTGACGGGCAGCCCGGCCTCGCGCAACTGCGTGACGAAGCCGTTGAGGAGGTCGAGCATCGAGCGCGGCTCGGTGAGGCTCATGGGAGGTCGCTCACTCGTCGACCGAGAGTTCCTTGGCGGCCTTGGCGATGTCGGTCTGGTACTTGAGGAGGATGTGCAGGGTTTCCTTCGCCGTCTCCTCGTCGATGGTCTCGATGTTGAGGAGCATGAGGGTGCGCGCCCAGTCGAGGGTCTCAGAGACGCTCGGCGCCTTCTTCAGATCGAGGGAGCGGATCGAGCGAACGATCCGCGCGATCTGCTCAGCGAGGTTCTCGGTGACTCCGGGCACCTTGGCGAGCACGATCTCCCGCTCGCGGTCGAGTGACGGGTAGTCGACGTGGAGGTAAAGGCAGCGGCGCTTGAGTGCCTCGGAGAGTTCCCGGGTGTTGTTGGAGGTGAGGAACACCAGTGGGATCTGCTTGGCCTCGATGGTGCCGAGCTCGGGGATCGACACCTGGTAGTCGGAGAGGATCTCAAGCAGGAGCGCCTCGGTCTCCACTTCGACGCGGTCGACCTCGTCGATGAGGAGCACAACGGGGTCGTCGGCGGTGATCGCCTCGAGGAGCGGCCTGGTGAGCAGGAACTCGTCGGAGAAGATGTCGTCGTGGACCTCGGCCCATGAGTCCGAGCTGCGATCGGCCTGGATGCGGAGCAGCTGCTTCTTGTAGTTCCATTCGAAGAGGGCCTTGGACTCATCCAGCCCCTCGTAGCACTGGAGTCGGACGAGGCGGGCCCCGGTCAGCTCAGCGATCGACTTGGCGAGTTGGGTCTTGCCGGTGCCGGCCGGACCCTCGACGAGTACCGGTTTGCCGAGCCGGTCGGCGAGGTAGGCGACCCCGGCGATGCCGTCGTCGGCGAGGTAGTCGAGGTCGCGCAAGCCGTCGCGAACCTGCTGGACGCTGTCGAATCGCGGGGAGGGTTCAGCTGCCATCGGGCCGACGCTACCGCCCGGCCCATGATGTGGTCGTGTCCGGGTCACCGATGCCGTAGCATCCGCCTGCCATGTCGACGTCCGGCACCCTCGGCACACCGGTCCCCCCGGCGGAGGCGCGCGTCTCGCTGACGTTGACGACCTGGGCGCTGTTCACCAGTCTCGCCGCGCTCCTCACCGGTGTCGGGCTCTACGCCACGCTGAGCGGCGTCCGGGCTGAGCTGGAGCGCTTCGGGACCGTGTACATCGGTGTCATCGGGGCCGTGTACTACGGCGGGTTCATCCTCGGCTCCCGCGCCGCCCTCCACGTGGTCGGCACCGTCGGGCACATCCGGGTGTTCTCCGCCCTGTGCTCGTTGATGAGCGCGATCACGCTGGTGTCGGGTCTCATCGTGCACCCGCTCTCGTGGATCGTGCTGCGGTTTCTCTCCGGGGCCTGCCTCGCGGGGATCTACGTGGTCGCCGAGTCCTGGCTGAACCAGTTGGCCTCCAACGCGAACCGCGGACGGCTGCTCTCGTTCTACGGCATGCTCACGACGATCTCCTACGGGCTCGGCCAGCTCCTCTTCGGTCTCATCGACCCGTTGGCGCTCACCGGTTTCGCCTTCGCCACGATCGCCCTGAGCGCGGCGATCGCCCCGGTGGCGCTCTCCGCCGTCGCGAACCCGCCTCCCATCCGACGGCCCGAGCCGGTCTCGATCCGCCAGTTGATGGCTGAGGCGGCGACCGGGGTGGTCGCCGCCATCCTCGTCGGGGCCACCATCGGCGCCTTCATCTCGTTCCTCCCGATCTATGCCGCACGCTCGGGTATGTCGTTCGTGGCTGTCGGCGCGTTCGTCGCCATGCCACCGCTCGGGAGCCTCATCCTGCACATGCCGGTGGCGGTGCTCTCCGATCGCGGTGACCGACGCATCGTCGGTGCGGGCTCGGCGACGATCGCGGCCGGAGCCTGCGGTGTGCTGTGGATGGCCGGACCCTCCTCACCGATCGGCTTCCTCGCTGCCGCGGTCATCGGGGGCACGATGTACCCGCTCTACTCCATAGCGGGCGCCTACACGAATGACCAGCTCTCTCCGGAGCGCCTGACGGCCGCCGCCTCTCAGATCGTCATCCTCTTCGGAGTCGGGTCGTTCATCGGCCCGCTGATCGCCGCCGTGGTGATCCGAACCGCCGGCGACGCGGGATTCCCGTGGACGGTCCTCGTGATGCACGGCCTGATCGCTGTCTTCCTGATGGTCCGGGTGGTCCAGTATCCGCCGGCCGACCGGGCGGTGCCCTCGCGCGATGTCGCGCTCGACTCGCGCGTGCTGCAGATCCCCGCCACCGTAGCCGGTATGGGCCGACGGTTGCGGCCGCGCCCGCGTCGTTGACAGCTCCCCAGCGGCACACAGCCGACGCTGATGGGCGTGACCACCCTCGACGAGTCCGCCGACCCGCACTCCTATTGCTCGCTGTGACCGACGGGGACGACCATCGCCAACCTGACCGCCCTGCAAAAACGATGGTGGCCGACCCCCGAAGGAGCCGGCCGAAAACGATGGTGGCCGGCCCCCGAGGGGGCCGGCCACTCACCGAAGTGTGATCAACAGGGATCAGGCGGCGGCCATGGCCTCCGCGATCCAGCTGTCGACGAGGTCGCGGTTGTCCTCGATCCACTGAGCAGCGAGCTCCTCGACATCGGCGCCGTCACCCATCTCGACGTTCATGAGGGAGACCTCAACAACGTCCATGGCGAACAGTTCCAACATCTTCTCAACCGCGGGGTTGGCGGCGAGGAAGTCGTTGTTGGCAGCGGCCTGGATGTCCGCGGCAACGAAGCCCAGCGAGCAGGAGCCGTCGACCGAGCCGGGGCACGTGTCGGTGCCGATGCTCGCGGTGCCGGGGCGCTGGTCGTAGCCCTCGCCACCCTCACGGCCAAGCGGGTTCGAGTCGTCGATGACATCCTCAACTGCCAGCCACAGGGCGTTGTCACCGGGGCGCATCTGCGTGATGTACGCGCTCGGCGTCCAGGTATAGGCGATGGCGGGCTCACCGGCATCGGCCTTCTGGGCCGCCTCGGCGAACATCGCGTCGTAACCAGCGATGGTCTGGTCGATGTTCTCCCAGCCCGAGAACGCGATCTGGCTGGAGATGATGTCGTCACAGGTCCAGCTCTCCTGGCAGCCGTAGATGTCAGCGACACCGTTGCCGGGGTTCGGGTCCTGAGCGTCGTAGGCGGCGATCGCCTCGGCGTTCGTGTTGAAGTCGTCGAGCGACGTGATCCCGTACTCCTCCGCGAAGGACTTCGTGATCAGGTAGCCCTGCAGACCACCGGCCATCATCATCTCGCCGACGACGCTGACGTGGTCTCCCACGGTCGAGCCGTCGGGCAACTCGTTGGCCAGCCACGAGCTGTGGCCGGGCATCCAGGAGTTGATCCAGAAATCGGCGTCGCCCTGAGCCATCGCGAGGAAGGCGTTGGCCGGTCCGAGCTCGGTGTCCTTCGGGTCGGTGACGGTGTAGCCCATCTCCTCGAGGATCATCATGATGGTGTAGGCGTTCGGGTCCTCGGTGGACCAGTCGGCCTTGGCCATGGTGATGGTCACGCCCTCACCGGGCAGCGCCATCTCGGCCGGCTCCTCAGCGGGCTCCTCAGCCGGCTCCTCAGCCGGCTCCTCAGCAGCAGGCTCCTCAGCAGCAGGCTCCTCAGCCGGCTCCTCAGCAGCAGGCTCCTCAGCCGGCTCCTCAGCAGCAGCGGGCTCCTCAGCCGGTGCGGGGGCGTCGGCGCTGTCGTCGTCGCCTCCGCAGGCCGCGAGGATGAGGCTGACAGCCGCGAACGACGCGACCAGTGCTTTCCTCTGTCTCTTCATGTGGTTACCCCTCCTTAGGGTGTGGTTGCTCCGTTCACTCCGCGGCGTCACGCTGCCTCAGGAGCTCACTGTTGCTTTCTCCTCGTCGTCGGCCGCATCAGCGGTCAACGACGGGGACTCTGCGGAGACGGCGTCTCCGACTGAGATCTCTCGATACACCTTGGCTCGTTCGAAGCCCTTCACCAGACCGTTACCGGCCGCGAAGAGCAGGGAGCCGACGAACATCGCAAACATCGTACCGACGCCACTGAAGTAGTTCTGGTCGGCGACCCGCACCAGGGTGGCCACGAAACCGAGCGAGTATCCCGCGATGCCGAGCCCAAGGCCCATGGCCACCGTTCCGCCGATCCAGCGGCGACGGTCACCGAAGCCCGCCGCTCCGGCCGCCACGGCGGCCCCGACCGCGCCGGCGACACCGAGGATGACGGTCCAGGTGCCGAGGCCGACACCAGCGGGATCGCTGCCGTCGATGATGATGCGCTCATCCTGCTTGGCCTTGGCCCTCACGACCTGGATTTCGGTGGCGGCCACCCCCGGGTCGATCTCGCCGGCCTTGGCGGCTTCCTTGAGGGCATCCATCTCGGCCTGGATCTCGGGTGTCATGACCACGCCGCCCCGCTCGTCGAGGTGCCACATCGAGAAGATCGACACGACCGCCATGAGCACAGCGGTGACGCCGAGGAAGATCGGCCCGCCGGAGATGCGACGACGGAGCGGACGGTGCGGGCCGTAGGCGCCGACCGCCATCCATGAGAGCGAGGCGACCGTCGCCACGAGGGCTCCGACGAGCGCCACCCAGGCCCCGGTGCCGACGGAGTACTCAGGGGTGAATGCGCTCGGTCGGGCGATCACGTAGCCGAAGGCGGTGACGAGCGCCGCGAGCGAGCCGAAGGTCACGCCATCGGCCGAGAACCAACGAGCGCTGCCGCGACCGACGAGCACCGAGATGCACCCGAGGGCCACGAAGATCGCGAGGAAGGCGACGACGAAGGCGAACCACGACCCGCCCTCGGCGGCCAGACCGCTAAACGACTGGCCAGTCAACTCGATGTCGTCGCGACGCCCGTACGCGCTGATACCCGGGCCCCCGGCGGCCCAGGTCATGGGTACGGCGATGAGCATGACGATCGCACCGACGAGAGCAGCGAGGATGCGACCGCGCTCACCACCGGTGAGGGGAGCCTCCTCACCCTCAGCCGCCACCTCGTCGTCGTCGGCGGACGCCGAGGGGTTGAAGTCGGGGTCATCGAGGAGCTGCTCGGGCTCCTTCCGGGCCTTCCACGCGGTGCTCATGCGAGCGAACAGGCTCTTGCTGCCGGCCTCGGTCTGGGAGATGCGGTCGAGGATGACCGCGAGGAGGAAGAAGCTGAGCCCGGCGGCGGCCGCCAGGTTGACGTCCTGTTGCCCGAGGGCGCGGAACAGGAGCGCCCCCAGACCACCGGCACCAAGGATCGCGGCGATGCCCAGCATCGAGAAGGCGAGCAGGAGCGTCTGGTTGATCCCGGTCATGATCGCCGGACGCGCCAGCGGCAACTGGACATCTCGCAGAACCCTCAACTCGTTGGCCCCGTAGGCGCGGCTGGCCTCAACGACGTCCTCCGGGACCCCGCGGATGCCGAGGTTGGTGAGACGGATCAGCGGGGGCAGGGCGAAGACCATCGTCGCCATGGTCGCCGAGACCCGGCCGACACCCCAGAAGTAGACGAACGGCAGCAGGTAGACGAAGGCATGGATGACCTGCATGGCATCGAGGGTCGGTCTCATGACCTTCCAGACCGATTCAAAGCGACCCGACAGGATGCCGAGCGGTATGCCGATGATGATGCAGACGATCACCGCCACCACGATGAAACCGATCGTCCGGGCGGTCTGGATCCAGAACTCCTGGCCGAGGAGACCGCAGAGCACGAGGCCGATCGCGGTGCCGACGGCGACCGTGAGGTTGCGCACCAGCCAGGCGATGCCGAACATGATCACCACGACGTAGAGCCACGAGATCGACAGCAGGAAGTTGTCAACGATGTTCTCGAGGAGGAACTCGAACGGCCAGGCGATGGCGTCGAGGACTCCGCCGAGGTTGAGGGTGGTCCAGTTGACGGTCTCCTCGATCCACGAGCCGAACGGGATCAGGAACTCGTCCAGGACCTCGGCGTCGGTGAGCCCAGGTCCGGTGTCAGCGTCGGTCTGCATGGGGTACATCACAGGAAGACCTCCCGTTCGAAGCCGTCGATGAGGCGCTCGACGCGGCCGAGTTCCTCCATGATGTGGCGCGGGTCGAGGTTGCCGACGAGGCGACCGTCGTCGTCGACCACCGCGATCGGCAGGCCACGCCCCGCCGAGGCGTACACCTCGTTGAGGGTCTGGTTCGCTCCAGCGGTCTCGAAGTCGGAGCGAAGGGCGTCGTCGAGACGGTCGCTGCCCATCTCAATGGAACGAAGGCCGTCGGCGACGGTCAGCACCGCCACCGGACGCCCGACATCGTCGAGGACGAAGGCACCGGCGCGATCGGACACTCCCTTGACCGCTTCACCGAGGGTCGCTGAACGGTCGACCGGTTTCGGCTCGACCATCACGTCGCTGACCAGGATGACCCGCCCCTGGTCGACGTCCTGGACGAACTCGGCCACGTAGCCCGTCGCCGGCTTGGTGAGGATCTCCTCGGGGGTGCCGATCTGCACGATGCGACCACCGCGCATGATGCACACCCGGTCACCGATGCGGAGCGCCTCGTTGAGGTCGTGGGTGATGAAGAGGATGGTCTTGCGGAGCTTCTTCTGGATCGCCATCATCTCGTCCTGCATCTGGCGGCGGATGAGCGGGTCGAGCGCGCTGAACGCCTCGTCCATGAGGAGGATGTCGGGGTCGCTGGCGAGCGCGCGGGCCAACCCGACGCGCTGCTGCATCCCGCCCGAGAGCTGCGAGGGCATCGAGGCCGCGTAGGGCTCGAGGCCGACCAGCGCAAGCGCCTCGAGTGCCTTCTGGTTCCGTTCGTCGCGGTCGACGCCTTGGACTTCGAGTCCGTAGCCGACATTGTCGATCACCGATCGGTGCGGGAAGAGCGCGAAGTGCTGGAAGACCATGCCCATCTTCTCGCGGCGGAGTTCCTGGAGGGCACGGCCCGACAGGGTCTGCACATCGACGTCATCGACCCAGACATGGCCGTCGGTGATGTCGTGCAACTTGTTGACGGTCCGGATCGCGGTCGACTTGCCGGACCCCGACAGACCCATCACGACGAAGATCTCACCCTCGGCGACCTCGAAGTTGACATCCGCCAGGCCGACCACATGGTCGGTGAGCGACTGGACCTCATCCTTCGATGAGCCTGCCTTCGCCAGAGCCAGAGCCCGCCCCCGCGGCTGGGTGCCGAAGATCTTATAGACGCCCTCAAGGCGGATTTTCGCAGTCATTGCATTGGTTACCCCATCGGCGACCCTAGTCGGTGGCTGTGACCGACGCCACCGGCGTCGCGGATCACTTGGGCACAAACCCCGCGTCGATACTGCGTGGCGCTGTTCCGATGCCCGCTCAGCGACGGCGACGACGCGCGGCCCGGTTCCCACCGCCGGTTCGCGCCGAGGGCGCGACGGTACGAGCCGTCCGCGACTCGCCGGTGCGGTACGGCCGGGCCCGGAACCACAGGTTGCAGGCCCACTTCTCTCCCTCGCCGACCGGCATCCCGCCGTGTAGCGACCGCCGGTGCAGGTTGGTGTCCTCATCGGCGATGTTGTGGAAGATGACGAGCCGCCCCGGCTTCGCCTCCACCTCGAGCTCGAGTTTGGGGAACGACGTACCCCCGCCTCCGGCCGGTTCGTTGAGGTACATCAGCGCGGTGAGCACCCGTTGGCCGCCGTTCTCGGTGCGCAGTCGGCCCTTCTCCGTCGACAGGTCCCAGCCATCGAAGTGTGGGCGGTACTCCTGCGCTTCGGCGTAGTGGACGACCTGCATCGACTCGCTGTGGTGGACCGGGATCTCGACCAGTTCGCTCACCCGGTTGACGACATCGGTGACGGTCGGCGAATCGGCGTAGCGGACCCACGCGACCGAGCCGGTGCGAGCCGTCGAGGTGGTGTTGACCTTCGTCGAGGTCACCTTGGCGGTCTCGAGTCGCGGGCGAGCCACCTCGATGATCCCGGCGCGCTCATCATTCGAGAGGAAGTCATCGATGACCCACACGACCGGATCGTCGGCGAGTCCGACTCCGATCGGATAGTCGTCCCTCAGTCTCATGCCGTCATTGTCGCACGCTGGTCGTCGCGATCGGCCCGGTCACCGGAACAGGTCGCGCTCGGCATCGCGCACCACCAGCGACATGGTCGCCTGCTCGTCGACCTCGTGCTCGAAGCCGCGCACCACGGCCACGGGCACCCGTGAGGTGTTCCCCTTCACCAGCTCGGCGGCCGAGGCGAGCTCGTCGGCGACGCAGAGCTCCTGGACTCTGAACTCGTGCCCATGCGGGTCGACCTCCCCGATGTACGACCGGAGGGGATGCATGCCGGCGATGCCGATGGCGACATCGGTCTGACCCTCCCGCCACGGGCGACCGAAGGTGTCGCTCACGATCACCGCGACATCCACTCCGACGGCGGCGCGCAGCCCCTTGCGGATGCCCCGGGCCGAGGCGTCCGGGTCCTCGGGGAGCACGACCACCCGGTCGTGGGCTCCGCTCGACGACTGATCGACCCCCGAGTTGGCGCACACCAACCCGTGACGGGTCTCGGTGATGAGCACCGGCCCGATCTGGCGCACGATGCGCCGCGACTCGGCGAGGACCACTTCGACGACGCGGGGGTCCTTCTCCCAGCGGGATGCCCAGTCGTCAGCGAAGGGCGAGGGGGTCACATCGACCAGATCGACGACACGGCCCTCGGCCTTGGAGACGATCTTGGAGGTCACGACCACGATGTCGCCGTCGACCAGGTCGATCGCGCCGGCGATCAGGACGGCGAGATCGTCCCCCGGTGCCACCTCCGGCAGCCCGGTGACCGACAGGAGTTCGACGCTCACGGGCCGCACGGTAGTGCCGGTACCGTGGACTCATGCGTTCGTGGTCACCTCGTCACTGGGTGACGGCTCTCGGCGCCGCCGTGGTCGTAGCCCTCATCTTGGGACTCCCCACCGACGTCATCCCGAACCCGGTGTTCGGCCGCCCGGTTCCGGTGACCTGGTGGTCGGTTCCGGTGCTGATCATCTCATCGGCGCTCGCCGGTCTCCTCGCGGCGACCTACGTGCGCGACGACACCCCGACGACCGACGATCCGACGAGGGAGCGCGTGGCGGGCCTCGGCGGTCTGCTCACCTTCTTCGCGATCGGCTGCCCGGTGTGCAACAAGTTGGTCGTGCTCGCCCTCGGTACCACCGGCGCCCTCGACTGGTTCGCCCCCACCCAGCCCTGGTTGGCTGCCGCCTCCGTCATCCTCCTCGCTGAGGCCCTCCGGCGCCGGCTCCGCAGCGCCGACTCCTGCCGGCTCGAGACCGGCACGACCGCGTCGCCGGCCGGCGAACCGGCCAACATGTCGTCATGAGCGCGCTACCCGAAGTCTCCGAGACGTTCGACCCCGATGCCTGGGAGGTCGTGCCCGGCTTCGACTTCACCGACATCACCTACCACCGGGCGCGGTCGACCGGCGCGGTGCGCATCGCCTTCGACCGGCCCGAGATTCGCAACGCCTTCCGACCCCACACGGTGGACGAGCTCTACCGGGCCCTCGATCACGCCCGCATGTCGAGCGACGTGGGCTGCGTCATCCTGACCGGCAATGGGCCGTCACCGCGCGACGGCGGCTGGGCGTTCTGCTCGGGTGGGGATCAGCGCATCCGAGGACGCTCCGGATATCAGTACGCCTCGGGCGAGACCGCCGACACCGTCGATCCGGCCCGCTCCGGGCGACTGCACATCCTCGAGG
>VMBT01000656.1_pt1 | contig 21091 bp, 23 predicted proteins | sample 4404301 | NCBI WGS metagenome assembly VMBT01 (sample SAMN12238535, study PRJNA552566) | marine metagenome | isolation source: Coastal seawater | place: USA: coastal Georgia, Sapelo Island | collected 2008-08/2009-08
AATGATAATCTTTTTAATGTTTTGATTAATCAGGAAAAGCGCAGCGGCAAAAATTGAGCTTTGGCCCCAACGCGCGACTATTTGGTATTTCTGACTTTGTTTACAGAACAACCAAACAAAGCCTATGCGCTAGCAAGTGTGCACCGGGCTCCGTTTGAAGAACCCTCTTTTAAATTTTGTTGCACCGCGTTAGTTGTGACTTGTACATTGATGCGCGCCTCGAAACTTTGTTTGCCACGCCCATGAGCCAGGATTTTTTACGGTAAGTCCCTCTGGCATATCCAGTTTGTCCTTCATGATAGGCAAGATACTGATTTTTCGCATCCGAAAGCGGCACACCGTTGCGTCTTTTGGTGTTGTTCATATACCAGCCCATAAAATCAGCGGCATCGCTAATATTGCTGCGTCGGGCGACGAAACGTCCGGTGGAATTTTTATACTCTTCCCATGTGCCATCAAGCGCCTGCGCGTAGCCATAGGCAGAACTCTGACGGCCTCTCGGAATAACTCCGAGGATATACCGCATCGGGGTTTTTGCATTTGCTTTGAACCGGCTTTCTTGATGAATGATCGCCATTTGTACATTTACGGGGACGCCCCAACGCCGCTCCGTTGCTTTGAATGCTCTCATATAATGTGGCCGTTGTTCGACGATCGAACAGGCATTATCCAAATTCCTAGGCGCCGTTCCAGACGGCACAATGCCACAAGATCCCAGTATACAAGCTGTCAGAATCGCTGCAAAATAATTACTCATTGCCATGCCTCATTTTTATATTTTTTTTGCAGAGTACCCTATTTTGTCAAATGGCTAAAGTGCAATTTCAGGCAGAGGGCATCAAATTGTCCTGACCATAAGAAATATATGATTATCCTATAGATTTACTTTTTTAACCCAATGCACCATGTACAATTGTTGACGGAAAATTCACGCATTGTTTCGTTCAAACAGTATTCTTTTATTGGACAAATACCACATGGACGAAGTATAAGCAGCGCGTAGGGATTGATATAATGTACACGCAAAACGCGAAATATCACTTAGGCCAGATTGTACGGCACAAAAAGCACCCGTTTCGCGGGGTGGTTTTCGATGTGGATCCGGAATTTAACAATACAGAAGAGTGGTATCAATCTATTCCCGAAGACAGTCGCCCGATAAAAGAACAGCCCTATTATCATCTTCTCGCTGAAAATGATCACAGTTTCTATGTTGCCTATGTTTCTGAACAGAACTTGGTCGAAGATATGTCGGGTGAACCTGTCGGGCATCCCGATATACCGGACTTATTTGGGCCTTTGGAAAATGGGCATTATCCGCTTCATTTTCAGATGAACTAAAGACAACCGAGCGATATAGCTAAAATTGAAAACGCCGGCCGGTCGGTCGGCGCTCAATTCTTAATATCCGATTGCACACCCATCTTTTCGTGGGTCTGATGCGCCTTCGAGCACGCCATTTTCGTGGATATAGATGGCCTGCGACCCGCCGATTGCTTCCATATCTTGGGTCACATTATGGCCCATATCGGAAAGTTTCTGGACAACTTCAGGTGCATAACCGCGCTCTACTTTCATCACACCATCGTCTGAAAAACATCGCGGAGCATCTATCGCCTCTTGCGGGGATAGGCCAAAGTCCAACATGTTGCTGGTCACCCGAGCATGCCCAACGGCTTGATACTGCCCTCCCATAACGCCAAAGGGCATAAGTATCTTATCCTCTTTGCGCAACATGGCCGGAATGATGGTATGCATGGGCCGCGTTTCGGGTTTCAGTTCGTTCGCATGGCCTTTGGTCAGGTTAAACCCGGCGCCGCGGTTTTGGAACAAGATGCCGTAGCGATCCGTTGCAAGTCCGGACCCAAAGCTTTCAAAGATGGAATAGATCAAAGAGACCGCCATACGGTCTTTATCCACCACTGTGATGTAGATCGTATCTTTGTGATGTGTTTCGCTCAGCGTGCTTTGATGGGGTCGTGCTTTGTTTGGATCAATCAACCCAGCAAGGCGTTTTGCGGTCTCCATCGACAGCATTTCTTCCAATGCATTGGTATGGGTCGGATCCGCGATGATCCGATTTCTTGCGTCATAGGCAAGTTTTGTGGCTTCGGCCTCAAGATGGGCGCGCGTGACACCAAAGGGATCCAGATTGGCAATGTCAAATTGAGAAAGGATATTTAGCATCAAGATCGCTGTCGCACCCTGACCGTTTGGCGGGTGCTCTACAACGTCCACATCCTTGTAGGTGCCAGCGATTGGGTCAGTGTAAAACGCCTTCTGGTTTTCAAAATCATCAAGCGTATGCATGCCGCCAAGGGCGCGCAGCGATGATACCATGTCTTCTGCCACAGGACCGCGATAAAAACCATCGCGTCCTTTTTTGGCGATCTCGCTTAGAACCTCTGCCTGATCCGGCGCAGCAAACAGATCTCCCACTTTCGGGGCCTTGCCGTTAAAGCTGAAGAATTTTTGTGCCGCACCCTGAAGACGCCCTACATTATGCGCCCAATCATAGCCGACACGCGGTGCAACGGGGATGCCTTCTTTGGCATAATGAATGCTCGGCGCAAGGATGGCATCTAGTCCAAGCTTGCCCCAGTCGTTGCTGAGTTGGCAAAATGCATCAATGGCCCCGGGTACTGTCACTGCATCGGCGGTTTGCCGTGGGACCGTTACATGTCCCTTTTCGCGCAGCATTTCGGCAGTAAGGCCAGCAGGTGCTTTGCCAGACCCGTTCATAGCCTTGATGTCGTCGCTTCCTGCCGGTGAGAAAAGGACAAAGCAATCACCGCCTATGCCAGTCATTTGCGGTTCGCAAATTCCCAAAAGTACCGCACCTGCGATCGCTGCATCCATCGCATTGCCACCCCGTTCGAGGATGTTGACTGCCGTCTTTGCAGCCAAAGGATGCGATGTGGCACAAAGCCCATTGGTCGAAAAGACCGGCGACCGACCGGGTAAATGGAAATCTCGCATAAACTCTCCCCCTTTTCATGCGAAGGTAGTGTCATTTTACGGCTTGGCTACATTAATTATTTTGAGAGTCCAAGCGCGATCTGCTGGATTGTGAGCAATCCAACCGAAACGCTCCACTGCAGCACCGTTTTCAGGCGGGGGAGGTTAGTTGCGGCGAGAGGATTGCCCGCAATTTTTCAGACCGTTTTTCCCCTAAGAGCGCTTTTGGTGCCACAGCCAAGCTCAATGGCATGATCGATTAAATATTTCCAAAAATGTCCAAAATTCAAACGGGGATTTGAAGCTTCAGGATATTGATATTCCCGTGGCGGCGATAGTGAATATCGGAACAAAGCGCCGAAATGATATGCCAGCCAAACCCCCCTTCAGGCAGGTTGTCAAATGATGTATCTTTGTGTTTCTTGGCAGCCCTAATTTTTTCCAACGGACTGTACGCAACGCCTGCGTCGGAAATTTCCGCTGAAAACCGGTTCTTGTGAAGCGCCCATTTAAGACAGATCTTTTCGGGTAGGGAAGCATGATCCCCATGCTCTGCAATGTTATTGAGGATCTCTGCCAAGACCAGTTCAATTGGGTTCACGTCAATGTCCCGCGACTTCCCGTTTGCAAAACGTGTTTTGAATTCCTGTAATCCGTGCCGTACAGAAAGGTAATCTTCTGCGACGGACAATCTTATTTCCAATTCGTTCCAGTTCACGTGAGACATCCTCAAATAAGTTCACCTTCATTCAATGCGTGCTCAACGTCCTCATAAATGGCAAAGATCGAGTCCATGCGCGTTAGACGGAAAACTGTATTTACAACTTCCCCTGTGGAACAAATGTCCATCCTATTTCTGGGGGCAAGTGCTTTGTATGCGCTCACAATTGCACCTAGTCCACTTGAGTCAATGAATTCGACCAGTTCCAGATCCAGTACAACGCGTCCACTATATCCGTCAGTCGTTGATCGCATCAAATCTTTGAATTGCACAGCACTGGCCGCATCGATACGCGTTGCCAGTATTTTTAAGATCAAAGTGTTGTTAATAATATCAGGTGCGATTTCCATCGTGGGTTCCTTGAGTGGAGACGGTCTTAAAATGGCTAGACGGGAAAGGTTACTTTTCGGTATTCATGAAGAAAAATAAGGAGCGAATTGTGCCAGAAGTTGTGATTTGTGGGGCTGCACGGACGCCCATGGGAGGATTTCAGGGGGATTTCGACGGCGTCCCAGCCGCCGAGCTTGGCGGGGCTGCTATAAAGGCGGCGATGTCAGGGGCAGGCGTGCAAACCGTTGACGAAGTGCTGATGGGAAATGTTCTTCCCGCTGGACAGGGGCAAGCGCCCGCACGACAGGCAGGCTTTGCTGCAGGGCTGGATGAAACTGTCCCTGCCACAACGCTGAATAAAATGTGCGGTTCAGGAATGAAAACAACCATGATTGGGTTTGATCAAATCGCGCTTGGTCACACGAATATTATGGCTGTAGGCGGGATGGAAAGCATGTCTAATGCGCCCTTTATCTTGCCCAAAATGCGAAGCGGTATGCGTCTTGGGCATACTGAGGTTAAAGACCATATGTTTTTGGACGGATTGGAGGACGCCTACGATAAAGGCCGCCTCATGGGCACTTTTGCCGAGGATTGTGCGGAAAAATACCAGTTCACCCGACAAGCACAGGATGAATACGCGCTTAAATCCCTATCTAACGCATTAGACGCAGAAAAAAATGGTGCCTTTGAATATGAAATTGCCCCTTTTACAGTGACTTCACCCAAAGGCGACCGCATAGTGACACGTGACGAACAACCCGCCAATGCGCGTCCTGAAAAAATTCCTCATTTGAAACCCGCCTTTCGCAAGGAGGGGACAGTAACCCCCGCCAATTCGTCTTCGATCTCGGATGGTGCTGCAGCGCTTATTTTGTCTTCTAACTCCTACGCCAGGGAACAGGGCCTCCCTATCCGGGCGAAAATCGTTGGTCATGCCAGTCATGCGCAAGAACCGGGTTGGTTTGCCACCGCCCCTATTCCTGCCGCCCAAAAGCTGCTGGATCGGATCGGGTGGGGCAAAGACGATGTGGATCTTTGGGAGGTGAACGAAGCCTTTGCCGTTGTCCCCATGGCCTTTATGCAGGACATGGGCATCCCACGGGATAAAATCAATGTACATGGCGGGGCCTGTGCACTTGGGCACCCCATTGGTGCCTCTGGCGCTCGGATCATTGTGACGCTTTTAAATGCGATGGAACGTTATGACCTTAAACGTGGGGTGGCGGCGATTTGTATCGGTGGGGGGGAAGGCACAGCAATCGCGCTTGAAAGAGGATAAACCCTCTTTCAACGGTACCTGATTTTAAAAGCTGGACTTTTGTTGCTTTTCAACTGTTCAAATTGCCCTCCGGACTGCTCCGGAGGGGTAAATTCATGTGCGTGTCTTATCCGTTCACCGCATTTGGCAGGATCACGATTTCCACGCGTCGGTTTTGCGCCCGTCCTTCGGCTGTCAAGTTGGACGCAACAGGTTGATCTTCGCCGCGTCCGGTCGCGATGATACGGGACCTTGATACCCCGTTTCCGACCAGAGCATTCGCAACACTAGTGGCCCGACCAACAGAGAGCGATTGGTTATAATTTGCGGCACCGGTGTTATCGGTGTGACCGATGACCTGAACGGTTGTATTGGGATAGCTGCGTAGGTTCGCAGCAAGCGCGCCAATGTCGCTCATGAGATCAGGGCGAAGGGCTGTACTGTCGACTGCGAAAAGAATGTCCTGAGGCAGGGTCACGATCAGCCTGTCCCCAGTATTTTGGATCAGAACATTGTCATTGCCCATCGCATTTCGAAGTTCTGCCTCTTGTTTATCAAGCTGATTGCCGATAATCGCGCCTGCGCCGCCGCCTATAATGGCCCCCTTGAGGGCGCGGTTGCGTTTGTCTTCCGCGTCTGTTCCGGTGATCATGCCACCAACTGCGCCGACCAATCCACCAATCAACGCGCCTTTTTGTGTTTTTTCGTAGCTATTCTGGCCCTCAAAGCGTTCCGGGCCCGTGCATGCACTCAACCCCAGTCCGGCGGCTACGAAAATACCAACGATTTTTGCTACATTTGTCATCTACAATCCATCCCATAAATACTTTGTGTATCTTATATGGTACATCACAGGAGTAACGAAACGGGGAAAATTGTTATGCGCGAAACTATGCCGTCTTTTGTAACTTGGATGTGGCGTCTCTGCGCGCCGACTCATAGGCAAGCATCGTTCTTTTGATCGGTAATCCCCAATGATACCCACCGAGTTCCCCAGACTTTCTTAAAGCACGATGACAGGGTATCAGCCAGCTGATAGGATTTCTGCCGATTGCAGTTCCAACTGCACGTGTCGCTTTCGGGGAACCTATGGCTGAAGCAACATCGCTATAGGTGCTAACATGCCCGCTTGGAATACGCATTAATGCTTCCCACACCTTGATCTGAAACGGCGCACCGATCACGTGAAGGCGGGGTGGATTTTTATGGTCAAAGACTGACATACCGTTCCAAGCCGACGGCTTTGTTTCTTCTTGAAATTCTGCATTTGGCCAGCGTTTCATCATATCGGCAATAGCAGTATCGCGACCCATTTCTTCAGAAAATGAAATACCACAGATCCCTCTGTGCGTTGTCATGATAAGCGCTTCTCCGAAGGGACTTTCGACCCAGCCGTAACTGATGGTCAGACCATTTGCCTTTTTGGCAAATTCGCCTGGCGTCATGGCTTCCCAAGTGATGAAAAGATCATGTAGACGTCCAGTTCCGGACAGGCCACTCTCAAGAGCCGCATCCAAAAGGGAATGGTGTTCGCTTAATAACTGTTTGGAATGTTCAAGTGTCAAATATTGTTGATATTTCTTGGGTGAAACGCCGACCCATTTTGAAAATAGCCGCTGGAAATGGGGGGCGCTCATTCCCACGTGCGCCGCAAGGTCCGAAAGCGCGATTTGACCTCCTGAACGGTCAATTTCGGCGATAGCGCGTTTGAGAACACCATAAGTATAAGAACTCTCTAAATCCGTCATCAAAACTCCATTTTTGATGATGTTTAGCGACTATAGCGCACAATGCCACCCGAAACTTGCGCATTTTGCTTGTCCTTATGAAAAACAGAAGGCATAGCAAATCCATGGCAAAGCAGTTGGATTTTCATACGATCAAGCAGATATTCCTGCGCTTTCAGGAGGCTGAGGCGGAACCAAAGGGTGAGCTTGATCACGTCAATGTATATACTTTACTTGTTGCAGTTGCGCTCAGTGCGCAGGCGACGGATGTTGGAGTGAACAAGGCGACAAAAGAGCTGTTCAAAACGGTCGATACGCCGCAAAAAATGTTGGATCTTGGCGAGGAAGGATTGATTGAACATATCAAGACAATCGGACTTTACCGCAATAAAGCCAAGAACGTCATGAAAATGGCGCAGATCCTTGTGGATGACTACGCTGGTATTGTACCCAATTCACGCGCGGCACTTGAAGCTTTACCGGGGGTAGGGCGCAAAACGGCCAATGTGGTTTTGAACATGTGGTGGGGGCATCCCGCACAAGCTGTGGATACCCATATTTTTCGGGTTGGAAACCGTTCTGGAATTGCACCCGGTAAAGATGTTGAGGCCGTGGAACGGGCCATTGAAGACAACATTCCAACCCAATTCCAACGCCATGCCCACCATTGGCTGATCTTACACGGGCGATACCACTGTAAGGCACGAAAACCATTGTGTGCATCCTGTATCATTCGAGATTTATGTTTGTTTGAGGACAAAGAGTTATGAAAAAATATCAAGTTGTAGGCATCGGAAATGCAATTGTCGATGTCATTTGCCAGTCAAATGATCTTTTCCTTGACCAAATGGGAATTGAAAAAGGCATCATGCAACTCATTGAACGGGACCGCGCTGAACTTCTTTATGGTGCGATGGATAAACGGACTGAAGCGCCCGGTGGTGCTGTGGCCAATACACTTGCCGGTCTTGGCGCACTTGGGGTGCGCACGGCCTTTATTGGACGGGTCAGTGACGATAGTTTGGGGCGGTTTTATGCAAATACAATGCAAGAAACAGGCACTGATTTCGTGAATCCACCGGTTTCCGGTGGGGAACTTCCGACATCACGGTCTATGATTTTTGTGTCAGAAGATGGTGAACGTTCGATGAATACCTATTTAGGTATTTCCGCAGAACTTGGGACGGAAGATGTGTCTTTAGAGGTTGCAGCAGAGGCTGAGATCGTATTCCTTGAAGGGTATCTGTTCGACAAAGACAAGGGCAAGGAAGCCTTTAAACTACTTGCAAAAACCTGCCGCAGCGCTGGTGGAAAAGCAGGCATTGCGATTTCTGATCCTTTTTGTGTTGAACGTCACCGCGCAGATTTTCTGCAGCTGATCGAACATGACCTTGATTATGTGATTGGCAATGAAGATGAGATCAAGTCGCTGTTTGAAACAGATGATCTGGACGCGGCCATCGTCAAAACCGCGGAAATTTGCAATCTGGTCATCTGTACGCGGGGCAAGGAAGGCGTTTCCGTCATCTGCGATGGACAGCGTACAGATCATGCTGTTACTCCTGTTGTTCCCGTCGATGCGACGGGGGCAGGGGATCAGTTTGCAGCAGGGTTTCTTTTCGGGCTCGTGAATGAGCGTGATATAGATAGCTGTTGTGCCATGGGCAATATCGCCGCAGCAGAGGTGATTGCCCATATTGGCCCGCGCCCTCAAGAAGATGTGTCCGCCCTTTTCGCCAAAGCAGGCCTTGTTTAACCGGTTAGCGGCGCGAAACGGGGTCAGTCACCAAGTTTTGCGTGGACTTCATCAAGGTCGATTTCACTGATCGGGAATTTATTCGCCGGGTTGTGGAAATCATATTTGAAGAGGTCAAAATCACGATGATAAATTTCATACATCAGATGCATGGAAAGATCATCAAAGTAATCTTCAACTGGATGGGCCCGCTTTGGTCCATGGCCTTCTGACTCGTTGAAACGGGGGATTTCTTCCAGATTTATAGCATGTTTTGTTTGGATTGAATCCAGAACGGATTGCATGCCTTCGTTAAATTGTTCGGTCCAGAAAATTTTGTCGTATTGCCCACCATTTACAACGAAAGTAGAGATATGGCCTGACATTGCCGACCAGTGAATATCTGGTTCCATCGGTTTACGAAATTTAATGGTATCACGGGCAAAAAGAAGAAAACGACGAAAAGATTTGATTTGATCAAAGTTTTCTTTTCCATCCTCACCGCCCACTTCGACGCCGTATTTTTGAACCAACATCGGGACCAAATTTCCCCGATAACGGTTACCGTTTCTCTGAATGCCACAGATTTTGTCAAAAAAGGACTATAGAATGCGCGTGTAAGGGTTTCGTACGCATGTAAATGCGAAGCTTCGGTGGTGTCTTACGTTTTCAGATATCTTGTGCTGGCTGTGTTCCATGGCCCATTTATGCATGCCATCCTGCGCGTCATGGATATCACCATCAAAGAATACGCCATGATCTGAATAAAACATGATTTGACCAATGCTTGAACATGCGCATTTGGGTACAACGCGATAAACCACGCTTTCGCTTTCGGTCATCCACGTGCCAGGAAATCCCATTACTTTATCCCTTTTTTTAGACTTTGTTGTCGTATAGCGCAGAAAATTCAAGGTTGAATGTGATTGCATGTTAGATAAATGTGGACATTTAGCACGTCTAGGATGCGTGAGGTTAAAATGCGGGAGAATCTGTGGCTAAAATTGCGTTCATATTATTATGTCACAAAGATCCGGAGGCTATCATTGCTCAGGCCAATCGGTTGACGGCTGTCGGGGATTTTGTGTCCATTCATTTTGATGCAGGTTCAAAATACGGTGATTTTCAACACATTAGATCCGCTCTGAAAGATAATCCAAACGTAACATACGCAAAGAAACGCGTTAAATGCGGCTGGGCGGAATGGTCGCTGGTCCAAGCAACGCTAAATGCCATCGAAGCAGCGTTGGACAGTTTTCCAAAGGCTTCGCATTTTTACATGGTTTCAGGGGACTGTATGTCCATAAAGTCATATGGATATATGAGAAATTTTTTGGACAATAGTGATGTCGATTACATAGAGAGCTTTGATTTTTTTGAAAGTGACTGGATTAAGACTGGAATGAAGGAAGACCGATTGCATTATCGGCATTTCTTCAATGAACGGACTCAGAAATGGCTGTTTTATACCAGTTTGAATTTGCAGCGCCGCTTTGGTCTAAGTCGAGAAGTTCCAAACGATATTCAGGTGCAAATTGGCAGTCAATGGTGGTGCTTGCGGCGGCGCACCGTCGAATCCATCATGGAATTTATCAAACGGCGGCGTGATGTGGTGAATTTTTTTAAAACCACATGGATCCCCGATGAGACCTTTTTTCAAACGCTGGTGCGCCATTTGATTCCAGATAATCAAATCCGCACGCGTACTCTGACGTTTTTGGTTTTTTCTGATTATGGGATGCCAGCAACATTTTATAACGATCATTACGATTTTCTGATTGAGCAGGATTATTTATTTGCACGCAAAATTAGTTCGGGAGCGCATGAGCTTAAGGCGCGTCTCGGAGAGCTTTATTCGAGTGAACAAACCGACTTTAATGTGTCGATGCAAGGAAAAAGCCTTTATCAATTCCTTACTCAGCGCGGTAGGGTAGGACAACGGTATGCCCGCAGATTTTGGGAAACTGAAGGATCCATCGGGCGCGATCGTATGTTGTACTTGGTTGTCTGTAAAAAATGGCATGTGGCAAAAAGGTTTGTGAACCAGTTTGGGCCTCATATTGATGGACCTTTGTTGGAATACATTTTTAATGAAACTTATGAGAATATTCCTGATTTGGGGGGGATATTATCGAGTGAAGAGAAAAAATCGCGCCATCGCCGCTCCCTCGTTCGGATGCTTTTTGAATACTACAAGACAGATAGATTACTTCTCTGCCTCGACCCGGGTGATTTTGACATATTGCAGGATTTTTGTTTCAATATTGCTTTGACGTGCGTCTTGGAAATCGTTTGCCTCATGAATGATGATTATATTTTTGGTCATGCCAAACGTGTGAACCTTATCTCAGACACAACACCAGCTGAGGCAATCAGCGCGCTGCTTCCGAGTATTCGAAATGAATTGTATCATCAAAGTGAAAGGATCACTGACGCGGGTTTTGACAATTTCTTTCGGATCACCGAACAGGGTAATCTGAAAAAGAACAGTGATCAGATCAAGTTGTTTTGTGAGCTTGACGAAGAAACAGCAACGGCCATTATGGAACAAGACTGGCTTTTTGCAGATTGAGGACAAACATGGGATATAGTTACGACACCAACAATGTTTTTGCGAAAATCCTTCGCAGGGAAATCCCAAATAAGACGGTTTTGGAAACCGAGCATAGCCTTGCTTTTGAGGATATCGATCCACAAGCTCCTGTGCATGTTTTGGTTATTCCTAAGGGGCCATACGTGAGCCTTGATCATTTTACCCAAGAGGCCAGCGATGCTGAAATTGTTGATTTCAATCGGGCTATTGGTGAAGTTTGCAAGATAACGGGTGTTCAGCCCAGCAGTGAAGGTAATGGGTTTCGCGCCATAGCGAATACAGGAGAAGACGGGCTTCAAGATGTGCCGCATCTGCACGTCCATATTCTTGGCGGTCGCAGGCTGGGGCGGATGCTTGTTAAAACGTAATGCTCTTAATTGGTGCAAAATTATTGCATATGATTGCGGCTATCTGCTTGCGTGTGTTTAGAAGTTTCAGCATAAACAGGCTCACGATTTGATCTAAAAAGGAAATGGATATGACGACTGCGGTGCCTGAAACGAAAATCGTGGAAAGCTATCGAGTTGCATGTGACGGAGGAGAAGGCGCGCTTGGCCACCCGCGCGTCTGGTTACAAATTCCCTCGGACGCAGGATGGGTTGAATGCCCTTATTGCGATTGCAAAATGATCCATAAAGATTTTTCCGATAAACTGCATAGCTGAGTTCACTGAATATCGATTTTATTTCATAAGCGAACGGTTCATCACCGCATAAAGCTTTATTTTATCCAGTAAATCTTCAGACGACAGGCCCAGTTTTTGTGCTGCGACTTCTACGCTTCCGTCAGATTGCTGCAGTGCCGTAGTGACAAGTTTTTCTTCGATATCGGATAGAAACTGGCGCAGGTTCAAGGGCTGATTTCTGGAAAAATAATCGATGAAGTCTATGGATTCATTCGATTCTATCTTGTTTGAACCCAATAAATCCTCTTCGGATGAAGAGCGCTCTGTCGGATCGTCCCAAAGACTGGCCTGAGTTATCTCTGTCGGTTCTCCGGTTTCAAAGTTGGGCATTAAGGGTCTTATTTCTTCTATGCCAAGCGTCTGACCGCTAAAAAGTACCGAACATTTTTGCAAAAAATTGGCGAGTTCGCGAATATTTCCCGGCCAGGTATAGGCCCGCAAAAATCCCAACGCTTCTGCGTCGAAGGTGGCGGGCTTAATTTTTGTTTCGGTCTTTTTCAGGCGCATGGATAGAACGGTGATCAGCTCTTCCAGATCTTCGGTGCGTTCAGCCAATGGCGGATTTTCAATAGTATAAACCGCGATCCGATAGAGCAAATCGGCTCTGAATTTGCCTTGCCGTGCCAATTCACCAATATCTGTGTGGGTCGCGCAAACCAGACGGAAATCAACGGGGATCGATTTTTCAGACCCAATTTTTTGGACAGTTTTGGTTTCTAAGACGCGTAAAAGTTTTGCCTGCAGCGAAAAAGGCATGTCTCCAATTTCGTCCAAGAATAGGGTGCCATTTGCGGCTTCTTCGACCTTTCCTTTTCGCGCTTTATCAGCACCGGTGAATGATCCTTTTTCGTGGCCGAAAAGTTCTGCTTCCAACAGATCGGCAGGGATTGCTGCCGTATTTACTGCGATAAACTTTCCTGTGCGTGCCGACAGTTTGTGAATGCCCTTCGCGATCAGCTCTTTACCGGACCCTGTAGGTCCAATTGCCAATACATTTACCGGATAGGGCGCTGCGAGTGCGATGTGTTGACGAACTTCTTGCATTTTTGCAGAGGATCCAGCGATCAAGTTTTCCAGAAACTTTGAATTCGTCATCTATTCCTGTCACCTCAGATTTTTCAGTATTTTTGACATTATTCCAACAAATTAGCCAGAGTAATAATTTTGAAATCGATATTTAACGTCATGCCGTGGCATAATTGGCATGCATTTTGCCTCTTTGATCATGAAGGAGAGACACAATGCTTTACGCAATTCAGCTCACCAGCTTTGAAGCTGCAGCATCTATTTCAACCATTCTTCAGAACGCGCAATGTGCCACTGTAGAACATTTGGACAAACAGGCCTCCCACGATCCTGCCGGCCCAAAGGTAAAAGCAATTTTAAGCGCTGCCTTCGAAAAAGAGATGGGGGGGCTTAAAAATGTTGTTGAGCTGGTGAAAAAGCGTGGCGCGAAGTCTTTGGCCATCATTGAAGAAAACGCAAAGACTTTTTCTGTCGAGAGATCAATGAATGCAGCCCTTTTGAGGTTGTCTCTCCCCAAAACAGACCATCCGCTTGAACTGCAGTTCTTACTGAACTTGGCGGTGAGCTTTATTACCGAAGGCCAAAGTACGATCGCAGCAGACCGTTTATCGGTTGATCTGCTGACTTTGGCGCGCAAAGTTTCCAAATCTAATGTGAATGTGTTTGTCAACGGCCCCACTGGCAGCGGCAAAGAAGTATTGGCGCAGTATATCCATAAAAACTCTCCCAGACGCGAACGTCCATTCGTTGCCATTAACTGTGCGGCCATTCCGGAAAACATGCTCGAAGCTTTGTTGTTTGGTCACAAGAAAGGGGCCTTTACCGGAGCCTCCACAGCGAGTGATGGTATCTTTAAAGCGGCAGATGGCGGCACGCTGCTTTTAGACGAAGTATCCGAAATGTCGATGCCGCTGCAGGCGAAATTACTTCGTGTTCTGCAAGAAAAGTCGGTTGTTCCACTTGGCGCATCAGCTGCAATTCCAGTCGATGTGCGGACACTTGCGACGTCTAACCGGAACATTCCTTTGGAAATTCGCCAAGGCCGGTTCCGCGAAGATCTTTATTTTCGTTTGAATGTCTTCCCATTGGCAACCTATGCTCTGAATGATCGTCCCGAAGACATCATTCCAATTGCAGCTGAATTGTTGGTGCGTCATCACAGTGATCTTACTGATTTTCCTGTCATTTCTGGAGACGCACTCAAAATTCTACGTGATTATGCCTGGCCTGGGAATGTGCGCGAATTGGAAAACGTCATTCAGCGAGCGACCGTTTTGAAAAGCGGATCACGTATCCTTGCAGAAGACATAATGATTGACCGAGCCATGGCAGAACCCGAAGCGGTGCCAGCCATGGTCGCTCAGGCATAATTTAGGGGGGACCAAACCATGTCAGCCATTTCAGGAATTGCAAATCTACAATCCATCACGGCGTCTCAACAAAGCGCTGTGGGAAAAGCAGAGACTATCAAAGATAAATTGGGCGGGCAGACCGGCCCTGATATCACGGGGGCAAGCTTTACCAAACGTCTGCAAGAGTCTCTCAATTCCGTAGCCCAAGCACAAAAAGATGCTGCCCAGTCGGTCGTGGACTATGAAACTGGAAAACACAATGATCTGACCAAAGTGATGGTTGATCAACAGATATCATCGATTGGTTTTCAGATGACCCTCAATGTCCGCAACAAAGCTTTGTCTGCATACCAAGAAATTATGAAGATGCCTGTTTAATGAAGGTTTGATTTGAAAAATGACTGACTTAACAACACATAATGCTGCTTCTGCTCCTGCTTCTTCAGGTGTTATCCCTTCGATCGGGTCAGGGTTTAAACGTGCAAATGTCTTTTACAAGCAGCCCAGCGTTCAACGTGCTCTTCCCAGCATTGCCGCCGCGATCATCGCGATCTTTGGGATCATTATTTATGTCGCTTTGCAAACCCCCGAACGGACCACGTTATTTTCCTCGCTCAGCGAGTCGGAAAAGTCGCGCGTCTTTGAGGCGCTAAAAAATGGTGGAACAGATGTGCGTATTGATCCTGCAACCGGTGAACTGACCGTGCCGGTGGATGATTATCACAATGCAAAGCTAAATTTGGCAGCGCAGGGCATCGCCGTACAAGTCCCCGAAGGCCAAGGTAACCTTGATGATATGCCGATGGGTACAAGCCGCTCAATCGAGACATTGAAAATCAAACAGGCAATGGAATACGAACTCGCCAGATCAATTTCCGAAATTGATACAGTGAATAATGCCCGGGTCCATTTGGCCATTCCAGAACGGTCTGCATTTGCCCGAAATACCCAAGAACCAAGCGCGTCTGTGTTTCTGGAGTTGGGCGTTGGACGGTCATTGAGTTCGCAACAAGTTCAGGCCATTGTCAATTTGGTGGCCTCTTCTGTTCCCAATTTGGCCAAGAATAAAGTATCTGTGGTGGATCAGAGCGGGCGGCTATTGTCCAATTCCGTTGAAGATCCGGCGGCAACTGCCTCTGAGCTGCAGTTTCAATACCGGATGCGTATAGAAGATCTCTATCGGGCACGCGTAGAGCGTCTTTTGACCCCGATCGTTGGGCCGGGCAATGTCTCCAGTCAAGTCAATATTGATATTGATTTCACCACGCTTGAAGTGACCGAAGACCGTGTTTTACCCGAGGATGTGGCGATCCTAAGTCAGCAAATCAGCCGCGACGAAGAGGTCAGCAGTCGAGCTCAGGGTATTCCGGGGTCTGTTGCAAACGAACCCCCTTCGCAGAGTAAGTTCACGCCAGCTGATGAAATGCAACAACCTGCTGATGCGCAAAATGCGGCAACAGATGAAACCAACCCCACCGATCCGCAGAGTCCACAATCACCAGAAAATGAAAGCGTTGTGTCAAATTATTTGCCCTCACAATCAAGAGCAGTTGCGGCAAATAGCGGGTCCAAAATGGTCTCCAGCAATGAAGTCCAAAACTATGAAGTCAGTCGGCAAATTTCGACCAAGAAAATGCCATCTGCCGAAATCAGAAAGGTGACCGTTGCAGTTCTTTTACGCGAACAGTCGGTGGTCGCACCAAGTGGTGAGATCCAGACATTGGAAATCAGCGACGAAGAAAAAGAGGAAATCAAAAGCCTAGTATCCAGCGCGCTTGGTCTGACACCTGAGCGGGGAGACAGTGTTATAATTTCCAGCCGCCCATTTATGACAAAAATCTCAGACGGAGTTGAAAAATCTTGGCATGAAGAACCATGGATCAGAGATTTGATTTCAAAATCCATGATGGTTATCATCATCGCTGTTGTATCCTTGGCTGTCATTCGTCCACTCTTGGCGCGCCTTTTGACCCCCTCACAAGATGCGTTGAAAACAGCCTATATTGAGGAAAATGTCGATCATCTTGAGGATATGGATTTGGAGAGTGGTCAGTCTCTTGAAGACTTGAAATCAAAGCTGAAACAGAAGAAATCAACAATTTCTGCAGAAATGTTGGATACAGCGAACTCTTATGATGATAAGGTAGCCGTTATCAGATTGATGGTTTCTGATGAATCTGGACGGGTCGCAAACGTCTTTAAGGCTATGATGCAAGATGATCTCAACTACGTTTAGGAGCTGGACCTATGGCTGAAGTAAATGAAGACGAAGACACCGGACCAAGGCTCAGCGGTACGCAAAAATCTGCAATTTTGATGATGCTGCTTGGTGAAGAAGAAGCCGCAGAAGTTCTAAAAAACCTTTCTCCTAAGGAGGTGCAGCATTTGGGCACTGCGATGTATTCCGTGCAAGCTGCCGATCAGGGAACTGTGAATGCGGTTTTGGATGAATTTCTGGAAATCATCAAAGGTCAGACCAGCCTTGGGCTTGGAGGCGGGAACTACATCCGCAATGTTTTGACGCGCGCGTTGGGTGATGACAAGGCGCAATCGGTTCTTAGCCGGATCACCCCGTCAAGCAGCGAACGTCCCATTGAGATCCTCGATTGGATGGATGCCCGTTCTATCGCGGAATTGGTGCAGGACGAGCATCCCCAAATTGTGGCATTGATCACCTCCTATCTTGATTTTGGCCTTGCGTCTGACGTTTTAAGCCTTTTGGAACCTGAACTTCAATCCGATGTGATTTTGCGTATCGCGACGTTGGAAACCGTCGATCCGGAGGCGCTGCGTGAACTTGAAAAAGTGATGAAAAAGAAGTTTCAGGCCAATACCAGTTTGCGGTCCTCACAAGTCGGGGGGGTAAAAGCGGCGGCCAAGATTATGAACTTCACTAAGGAAGCAATGGAACGGCGCATCTTGAATGATGTCAAAAAAGTAGACAAAGACCTGATGCAGGCCATTCAGGACAATATGTTTACCTTTGAAAATCTTGGTATGTCTGATGATCGTTCGCTTCAGACGTTGCTGCGTAGCGTTGAAAGCGAAGACCTTATTTTGGCACTTAAAGGGGCGGATGATTTTCTGCGTGATAAGCTCTTTGGTTGTATGTCAACCCGTGCTGCTGCCAATATTCAGGATGAAATGGAAGCATTGGGCCCAATCCGTCTAACAGAGGTGCAAAACGCACAAAAACGCATCATTGCCGTAGCGCGCAAGATGTCTGACGAAGGCAGCATCGTTCTTGCAGGTCGTGGCGGTGAGGAAATGGTATAAAAATGAGCAATTTGGCAGAGGAATTTGTAACGCTCGACAAAGAAAATCATGTCCGAATGCGGGGGGCGATCAAAACCGCAATAAATGCAGATTTCAAAGTTGAAGAGTCCCCAAAACACGACTCCAATGCGGGTTTTTCAAAAAAATCAATAGAATTTTTTGTGCGCGAAAAATTAGATCCAGCCTCATTTCAAAAGTCAAAGGTGCTTTCTTCCGATAACGCGCGTCCAGCCGCAGAGGCGGATCATTCACCGCATGATGTTTCTTCTGAGGCTCCTCACAATAGCGAACCAACTGCCGCACCTCAATCTGAGGAAAACAGTGATCTTGATGACTTGGCACAGGTCCTCGCAGAGGAGAGCACTGAGCCCGCATCGGACATCGAATTAAATCAGGAAACAGCAGAGCAGCCGGTCAATCCGCAAGCGACCGTCGATGACCAGCAGTCCGAACTCTACGACGAAGGATTTGCCGCGGGTCGCGCAGCCGCCCTGAGCGAATTGGAAGAACAACGTTTGGAGCACTTGGGCGTCTTGAAATCCATCTCAGAAAAGCTTTTGACAGATTCTGTGTTTGATTTTGACAATATTTCAAAAAAAGTTCTCGACACAGTGAATGAACTTTCCAGTGAACGCTGTGGATTGGCGATTGATGAAAATCCAGAAGGGTTCCTCAAGCGCATCGCTGCACAGATTGAACAGGTTCGAAACCTGTCCGAAGAACGCAGCGTTTTCTTTAACGAAGAGGATCTGGCTGCGCTGAAATCGTTTGAAGAATTTGAAAGCTACTTCGCAAAGGCGAAAGTTCGCAGTGATCCCGTATTGAAACGTGGGGATGTGGTGGTGAAAGTCGGTGGGGTCGAATTGCGTGATGCCCCATTCGCCGATTATGCACAGGATATTCAGGATGAATGATCTCACCGGCGAATTGATGCGCGATCTAGATCGGCGGCTTCGGCCGCAAATGGGGTCGCGGGTTTCGGGCAAAGTAGTAAAATTTGATGGATTGACAGCACATTGTGACGGGTTCCCAGCACGTGTCGGGGCGATTTGTAAAATTTCAACTGGAACGACCGAAGTACTGGCTGAAGTGATCAGTTTCAAAGATGGGCTTAATCAGTTGGTCGTCTTTGAACTTGGGGCAGGCATTCGAGCCGGGGACAAAGTGACATTGGTCGAAGAAGGACAAATGATTAATGTTGGGGAAAAACATCTCGGGCGAGTCTTCGACGCGATCGGCGAGCCTCTGGATGGAAGACCAATGCCCCCGGGAAACGATGTCTGGCCCCTCCATGGAAAACTTGTGAACCCATTAGAGCGGAACCATATATCTGAATTTCTGGACGTTGGCGTGCGCTCAATCAACAGCCTTCTGACCATCGCAAAAGGCCAAAGGGTCGGCATCATCGCGGGCTCAGGTGTTGGGAAATCTGTTCTGCTAAGTATGATGACCAAATACAGTGCTGCAGATGTCATTGTTGTGGGGTTGATCGGAGAGCGTTCGCGCGAAGTTCTGGAATTTGTGGACAAAGTCTTTGACCCCGAAACGAAAAAGAAACTCTGCGCCGTTGCAGTTCCTGCGGACAGATCTCCTTTGCTGCGTATTCGGGGGGCAAATCGTGCAACTGCAATTGCCGAATATTTCCGCGATCAGGGCAAAAACGTCTTGCTGATCATGGATTCCTTAACCCGTGTTGCCCATGCGCGGCGCGAAATTGGTCTTGCCCTTGGCGAATTGCCAACCTCCAAGGGATACCCGGCGTCTGTGATTGCGCTCATTTCTGGCCTTGTTGAACGCGCAGGAATGGGGCTTTCGGCGACAAAAGGGTCAATCACGGGCATTTATACTGTTCTTGCAGATGGCGATGATACTAACGACCCCGTTGTGGATACGGCCCGCGCGATTTTGGACGGTCATGTGGTTTTGAACCGTGAATACGCCAATATGGGCATATATCCGGCAATTGATATTTCGCAATCTGTCAGCCGCGTAATGGTGGACGTTGTGACCCGGGATCATTCGATTGCGGCAGATCGCCTGAAACAGCTTATTAACGTCTACAATGAAAACAAGGATCTTATCCTCATGGGTGGTTACGCGCCGGGGCAAGATCCGGATTTGGATGAAGCTTACAAGAAGTGGCCTAAAATTGTTGAATTCCTCAAGCAATCACCGTCCAAGGTCGAACGATTTGATAATGCCGCACAGGCGCTTACCGCATTGCTGAAAGAGGCTTAGATGAAGCCAACTCGCAGAAAATCGGTGCTTGAAAAAATCGCCCGAAAAAATATGGCGGAAACGGCAAAACTGCGAAGTGCTATCGGCGAACAAGAAAAACAATTAAATGAAATCAATGAATTAATGACGCGCATCAAGGAGCTGCAGGAAAATTCCGGGGACCAGTCCTGTGTAAGCCCCAACGAATTGCGCGCTGCGCGGTGGTATTCTCTTAAATTGTCTGAACAATGCATGATTTTGGAAAATCGCATTGAGTTTGTAGAAACAGAGTTGGCACATTTGCGAAAATCGTCACGCGACAAATCATATAGAAATTCAAAACTTGAAAAACTGATTGACGAAGCCAAGCAGATGGTGCGCCTTGAAAAAGATCGCGTTCAGGAAAAGAAAACAAGTTTTGTCAAATCCTCTGGGAATGGTTGAATGTATTTCGCGCATTCTTTGTAGATCGGTCTCCCCCTATTCGTCAGGGGTCGGGGTGAATTCTGGCACATAAATTGCAAGCACATTGTCGAAGTATTCAGGGTAGCTGCGACATGGACTTGTTAAATTTAAGTGTCTTTTCGGTGGGGAAATTGCCTGCCGGTGCGCCTGAAACTATTTCCTTGGCAGGGGAAACGGGCGATTTGAGCCAAGAGTTTTCCCAGATGCTTCATGTTTTGAGGCAAGCAAAATTATCCACCTCTGAAGAACCAAAGTTGAGTGCAGCGCTCCCTGACTTGGAAGATGGCGGGGAAAGCAATAGCGATTACCAGCCTCTTAAGAATTTAATGGAGTTCATGGATGCTGTGGAAAGCCAAGTCGGCCAAGGCAACAGTAAAGAACCCAAAGCTTTGCCGGCGCGCGAAGTGGTCAGCGCTCTGTCAGATTTACTCGTATTTCTCAAAGCACTTCGCCAGCATCTGATAGGGGTCAACGGTTCAGATAAGGTGCAAACAGCCTCAGAAAATGCAGCTATTCCGGTTCAAATACCAGACAAAATTGACGCCACTGATCTGGCGGAATTCGAACAAATTTTACATGATCTTGGCCAGTTAGTTCCGACGGGCAATGCTTTGGACGGTCAGAGCGAGGATCACGAAAATTTAGACCAAGCGTTTACTGTGGACATCGAACCGGCGGCGGTTAATGCCGACCCAGTTACAGTTAACACAGACCTGCCGATGGCAAAAGAAAGCCCTGCTGCCGA
>VMBT01000659.1_pt1 | contig 21072 bp, 19 predicted proteins | sample 4404301 | NCBI WGS metagenome assembly VMBT01 (sample SAMN12238535, study PRJNA552566) | marine metagenome | isolation source: Coastal seawater | place: USA: coastal Georgia, Sapelo Island | collected 2008-08/2009-08
GTGATCCCAGTTGCTGACGGCTGGGCTCTTGCTGATATAAATGTTGGCATCCTTTATCTCTTCGCCATATCGTCTTTGGGTGTGTACGGAATAATTATTGCCGGTTGGGCCTCAAATTCTCGATACCCATTTCTCGGTGCTCTTCGTTCTGCAGCCCAAATGGTTTCTTATGAGGTTTCTATTGGCTTTGTAATCATCACCGTTTTACTCTGCGTTGGTTCGCTAAACCTGACCGACATTGTGAAGGCACAACAGGGTCTCTGGTTTGCGATACCTCTTTTCCCAATGTTTGTAATATTTTTTGTTTCTGCATTGGCAGAGACAAATCGGGCGCCTTTCGATTTGCCTGAAGCCGAAGCAGAGCTGGTCTCGGGTTATAACGTCGAATATTCAGCTATGACATTTGCGCTATTCTTCCTCGGAGAATACGCGAACATGATTCTGATGAGCGGAATGACCGTAACTTTATTCCTTGGAGGCTGGTTGCCAATTTTTGATGTGGCACCTTTCAACTGGCTTCCTGGAATCTTTTGGTTTGCTCTTAAAACCGCTGCGGTGCTGTTTTGTTTCTTGTGGGTAAGGGCGACCTTCCCGCGTTACAGGTATGACCAATTAATGAGACTTGGTTGGAAAGTGTTTCTTCCGTTTTCCCTCTTTTGGGTTGTGCTCACGGCGGGAGTTTTGGTTGCTTTTGATATGGTTCCCAAAGGCTAAGGAGGAGATTGACAGTGGCTCTTCTTGATCGCGCTGCACGTGGTTTTTTGCTATCTGAACTGGTGTCTGGAATGGCACTCACATTTCGTTACATGTTCAAGCAAAAAGTGACGCTGAACTATCCCTACGAAAAGGGACCTCTTTCTCCGCGTTTTAGGGGAGAGCATGCCTTGAGAAGGTATCCGAATGGTGAAGAGAGGTGCATAGCTTGCAAGCTTTGTGAAGCCATTTGTCCTGCCCAGGCAATAACAATTGAGGCTGAACCTCGCGACGATGGAAGTCGCCGTACCACACGGTATGACATTGATATGACTAAATGTATCTACTGTGGCTTTTGTCAGGAGGCGTGCCCCGTTGATGCAATCGTTGAGGGTCCAAATTTTGAATTTGCAACGGAAACAAGGGAGGAGCTGATGTATAACAAACAGAAGCTACTCGAGAATGGCGATAGGTGGGAGACAGCTATTGCTAGGAATTTGGTGCAGGATGCCCCGTACAGATAAATCTTTTTGCCCATCGCATCGTGCTAATGAAGCTCAAGTGTTGAGATATAGTTTGCGGATGTGGGCTGCCTTTAAATTGGTTGGAGGGTCAACATGACCGTCGCCGCATTATGTTTTTACCTTTTTGCTTCAGTTGCTGTTGTCTCAGGGGTAATGGTTGTTACTGCGCGTAATCCCGTGCATGCAGTACTGTTTCTTATTCTGGCATTTTTTAACTCAGCCGGTTTATTTGTTTTGATAGGTGCTGAATATCTCGCCATGGCTCTTGTGGTTGTATATGTCGGGGCGGTTGCGGTTCTCTTCTTATTTGTCGTTATGATGCTGGACGTAAATTTCCAAGAGTTGAGGGCTGGTGCCGCACGTTACATTTCGATCGGCGCAGTTGTTGGTTTGGCACTTCTTGCAGAGTTAAGTTTGGTTCTTGGTGGTGCTGCGTTTGGTGATGCCAAAGTCATGGGTGGCGCTCTTCCAACTCCACCAGCGGATCAGGTTGAGAACGTTAGAGCTCTTGGTCAAATTCTCTACACCGATCTTTTTGTCCTGTTTCAGATTTCAGGTCTGATACTGTTGGTGGCTATGATTGGCGCAATAGTACTGACGTTGCGCAGTCGACCTGGTGTTCGCCGTCAACGAATTAGTGACCAACTTGAGCGAACTCCAGAAAAAGCTGTAGAGGTTGTCAAAGTGCCCATCGGCGGAGGCGCCCAATGATTATTGGACTTGGACACTATCTCGCCGTTGCCGCTGTTTTATTTACTCTTGGCATCTTCGGGATCTTTCTAAATAGAAGAAACGTGATCGTTATTCTCATGTCGATCGAATTAATGCTGTTAGCAGTTAATATCAATTTGGTGGCATTTTCTGCTTTTAATGGGGACCTTGCAGGTCAAGCCTTCGCAGTATTCATTCTCACGGTAGCAGCGGCGGAGGCTGCCATTGGTCTCGCTATTTTAGTTGTCTATTTCCGCAACCGTGGCTCGATTGCGGTTGAAGACGTCAATGTGATGAAGGGCTGATAAACCTATGAATGCCCTATACATATTAGCAATTTTCTTGCCGCTTATTGGGGCCTTAATTGCTGGCCTAGGAAACAGAAAGCTTGGTGACCGAGGAGCTCAGCTTGTTACATCTGGCGGCTTAATTCTGGCAGCTTTGATTTCGTGCTTGGCCTTTGTCGAGGTTGCTCTAGGGCATAATCCTAGATCAATCGAGCTTTTTAGATGGATTGATAGTGGTAGCTTTGAGGCAGCTTGGTCACTGCGTTTTGATACCCTCTCAGTAGTGATGATGTGTGTCGTAACCATCGTGTCGGCTTGTGTGCATGTTTATTCCATTGGTTATATGAGTCATGACCATTCCAAGCCGCGGTTCATGGCCTACCTCTCACTATTTACATTTGCCATGTTGATGTTGGTAACGGCGGACAATCTTGTGCAGATGTTCTTCGGTTGGGAAGGTGTCGGTGTTTGCTCTTATCTTCTAATTGGTTTTTGGTATGATCGACCAAGTGCAAATGCTGCTGCTATGAAGGCTTTTGTGGTAAATCGCGTTGGTGATTTTGGTTTCGCGCTTGGTATTTTTGGCGTGTTTCTCTTGTTTGATACTGTGGCGTTTGATGCAATTTTTGGCGCAGCGGCTCAGTTCACCGATGCCCGCATCCATTTCTTGGGTATGAACATGGATGCTCTCGAAGTCCTGTGTTTCCTCCTTTTCATTGGAGCTATGGGTAAGTCAGCGCAGCTTGGGCTTCATACATGGTTGCCTGATGCCATGGAAGGACCTACTCCAGTATCAGCTCTTATCCATGCCGCCACCATGGTTACGGCAGGGGTGTTCATGGTTTGCCGGCTTTCGCCAATCTTTGAGTATGCCCCAAACGTCCTGGCGTTTGTTACCATGATTGGAGCTTTCACAGCATTCTTTGCAGCGACAGTTGGATTAACTCAGTTTGATATTAAACGGGTTATTGCCTATTCGACTTGCTCCCAGCTCGGTTACATGTTCTTTGCTGCTGGACTGTCAGCTTATCCTGCTGCGATGTTCCACCTTACTACCCACGCGTTTTTCAAGGCTCTCTTGTTCCTTGGTGCAGGCTCAGTCATCCACGCAATGTCTGACGAGCAAGATATGCGCAAAATGGGGGGGATTAAGAGCCATATCAAACAAACATATATATTGATGTGGATCGGCAGTCTGGCCTTGGCGGGAGTTGGTATTCCCGGCGTGATTGGATTTGCTGGCTTCTACTCTAAAGATATGATTTTGGAGGTTGCGTGGGGCGCTCATTCGGTTCCAGGCTTTATCGCGTTTACCTTCGGTATTTTGGCCGCCCTTATGACCGCATTTTATTCATGGCGTTTGCTTTTCATGACTTTCCACGGCGCTCCGCGGGCAGATGAAAAAGTGATGGCTCACGTTCATGAATCGCCTCCTATTATGTTATGGCCTCTCTATGTTCTTGCTTTTGGAGCTGTGGTGTCAGGTTTGGCGCTGTACGGGCCGTTCGTGGGGCATCATTTTCAGGAATTCTGGGGCAGTTCAATTGTTATATTGCCTGATGCTAAGGGCGAAACGATTATCGAGCACGCCCATCATGTGCCCTTCCTGGTCAAAGCATCTCCTGTAGTGATTACCTTGCTAGGTATTTGGTTGGCATACCGTTTTTATGTTCAAAAACCTCATCTGCCTGGCGAGACAGCGCACGCTTTCGAGGGTTTGCATAAGTTATTCTATAATAAATGGTTCTTTGATGAGGCTTATGATTTCTTGTTTGTGAGACCTGCACATTGGCTCGCGCGGACTTTCTGGAAGCGGGGTGATGTTGGTATTATCGACAGGTTTGGTCCGGACGGAATTTCTGCAATGGCGAAGCGTGCTGCGGAGGCGGCTAGTCGCCTTCAAACAGGCTACGTCTACCACTACGCATTCGCTATGCTGATAGGGGTCGTTGCCCTTGTCGCTTGGCGGATCATGCAACAAGGGGCCTGATTAGTGTCTGGCGCGCCGATTTTATCTTTAATTACCTTTGGGCCTCTCGTAGGCGCTCTGTTAATCATGCTCTTTGCCCGAGGCGAAGAAAAAGCTAAAAATGCTCGTTGGGTAGCATTATGGGCTTCAGGTTTTGTATTCCTTATCTCGCTTGTTGCTTGGGCACAGTTTGACCCAAGAGCTGTAGGCTTCCAGTTAACTGAAAAATATGACTGGTTTCCCGAGTACAATATAGCTTTTCAGCTTGGTGTAGACGGCCTGTCTTTTTACTTCGTGCTGCTCTCAACGTTCCTTACGCCCATTTGTATCATTGCTTCTTGGACAAGCGTGAACAAGCGAGTTAGCGAATATATGGCAGCTTTCCTCGCGCTTGAAACCTTTATGATTGGAATGTTTTGTGCGCTCGACCTCATAGCTTTCTATGTATTTTTCGAGGGTGTGCTAATCCCGATGTTCCTCATCATTGGGGTCTGGGGTGGGGCGCGTCGGATATACGCGTCTTTCAAGTTTTTCTTGTATACGTTACTCGGCTCAGTTTTGATGCTTGTCGCTATCGTGGCGATGATCGGGATGATAGGTGGTTCTGGTATTGAGGATGCACAGAAGTTTTCTTTTTCAACTAGTGTCCAAATTTGGCTTTGGTTAGCGTTTTTCGCCTCATTTTCAGTTAAAATGCCAATGTGGCCAGTACACACTTGGCTTCCCGATGCTCATGTGGAAGCGCCGACTGCAGGATCAGTGATCCTAGCTGGGGTTTTGCTCAAGATGGGAGGCTACGGTTTTTTACGCTTCAGTCTTCCCATGTTCCCTGAAGCATCTGAATTTTTTACCCCGCTTGTATATTCACTATCAATAATCGCCATCGTCTATACCTCCTTAGTGGCACTTGCCCAGGAGGATATGAAGAAGCTGATCGCTTACTCTTCGGTCGCTCATATGGGTTATGTTACATTGGGGATCTTCACTAATACCCCCCAAGGTGTAGAGGGTGCTGTTTTTCAAATGTTGAGTCATGGGATTGTCTCGGCCGCACTTTTCCTCTGCGTAGGTGTTGTTTACGACCGTATGCATACCCGAGAAATTTCGCGGTATGGTGGACTTGTTCATCGCATGCCACGGTATGCTCTTGTTATGATGGTATTTACGATGGCCTCAGTGGGCTTACCTGGAACCAGTGGTTTTGTGGGAGAGTTTTTGGTTTTAGCCGGTGCGTTTAAAGATAACACCTGGGTTGCAGCCCTAGCAGCAACAGGGCTCATTCTGGGCGCTGCCTACATGTTAATGCTCTACAGACGGGTGATCTTTGGTCGGCTAGAACATGAAGACCTTAAGTTGATTAATGATCTGAACTGGCGTGAGGTATTGGTCTTTGCGCCAATGATAATCCTTGTTCTTTGGATGGGTATCTATCCAGCTACGTTCCTTGATGGAATCCAGATAGCTGCTTCTGAAACTTTACGCAGTTCCGCGGCTGCCGCGTCGTCAATTGGTGACGTTGGTGCGCTCTTCGCCTGGCTACGATAGGGGGTTTTGAGTGATGTTGGCTATGCCCCTCTTACCTGAAATTTTGTTGTCGATTGTCGGAATGTGCCTGCTATTGATTGGCGCCTTTTCCGGGAACCGTGTTGCCAAACCAATGTGCTATATCGTGGCATTTTCACTTGTTGGTTCATTGTTGGTAGGCTTTTTAAGCCCTTCAGGAGCCGCTTTTGGTGGGCTATTTATCGCGGATAAATTAGCAAGCTTTGCAAAAACCCTAATAGTCATTGGAGCTGTCGCAACGGTCATTATGGCTGCTGGCAGATCGGTATCGGCGGATGGGGTCGGGCCAATGCGCTTTGAGCAGCCTGTGCTAATGCTGTTTGCAACGATTGGTATGATGCTGATGGTTTCTGCCAATGACCTTATTTCATTGTATATTGGCTTGGAGCTACAGAGCTTATCTTTATATGTGCTCGCTGCTATTCGTAGAGATAGCCTTAGAGCCACCGAGGCCGGTCTAAAGTACTTTGTTTTAGGGGCCTTATCTTCGGGCATGCTCCTTTATGGAGCGGGTCTTATATATGGATATACAGGTTCCACTGGGTTTGATGCTATTCAGAGTGGTGTTGCAGAAATGGGGCAGCCGTCCCTTGGATTGGTTGTCGGTATCGTGTTTTTGCTTGCTGGACTTGCATTTAAGGTTTCGGCTGCGCCATTTCATATGTGGGTGCCGGATGTGTATGAAGGTGCAGACACACCGATAACTGCCTTCTTTGCTGCAGCGCCAAAGGCTGCAGCACTGGCATTGTTTGCCCGAGTGATGGCTGATCCTCTTGCTGGAGCAGACCAAGCATGGGGCCAAATTGTAGCCGTGATTGCTGGATTATCGGTTGTTATAGGTGCATTAGGTGCATTGGCTCAGAAAAATATCAAACGCCTATTGGCTTACAGTTCAATCGGTCATGTCGGCTTTGCATTGATTGGTCTGGCAGCTGCGAGTGAAGCTGGTGTGCGGGGTCTGCTGATCTATTCAGCTTTATACCTTTTTATGACACTTGCTGCATTTGCGTGCGTTATGGCTATGCGCCGTGGTGGCAGGGCTGTAGAAACCATTGATGATCTAGCAGGAGCTAGCCGCACTCACCCCTGGATGGCTTTTGGTCTGGCAGCTGTTATGTTTTCTATGGCAGGTATCCCGCCATTAGCGGGCTTTTTTGGTAAATTGTACGTTCTTGGCGCAGCAGTGGACTCTGGTTTGTACGTGCTAGCAGTAGTTGGAGTCTTGGCAAGTGTTGTTTCTTGCTTCTATTACATCCGTATTATCAAGTTGATGTATTTTGATGAGGCAACTGACATATTAGATGGTCCAATGCCCAGAGATTTAGGTGTTGTGCTGGCTATTGCATCCTTTGTGATTTTATTCTTCATTGTGCTGCCTGGGCCAATAGTAAGCCAAGCTACTTTAGCCGCTCAGCAACTTCTTCAAAATTGATCGATTTACCGCCCGAATGGCGGCTCGAGCTGTTTGATACAGTCGATAGTACTAATGCCGAAGCTGCACGTAGAGCCCGAGGCGGTGCCGCCGCTGGGCTAGTGATAGCCTCTTCTTGTCAGACTGCTGGTCGCGGGAGAAGTGGCCGGAGTTGGTCAACAGCCGGGTCGGATCTTGCTTTGTCGATCTTACTAAGGCCGTCTATGCATCCTGGCGAGGCGGCAAAGGTGGCGTTTGTTGCCGCCTTGGCTGTTTATGATTTTGCTTCGGGAATACTGCCGAAATCAGTTCCTCTTACCATTAAGTGGCCCAATGATATTCTGATAGGTGACGCAAAACTTAGTGGAATTTTGGCGGAGGCTTCTGGTGGGATAGGAGGTACTGTTGAATGGCTTATAGTTGGTATAGGTGTAAATTTGAGACCAGCAGAGCGTCCAGAAGCTAAAAATCCAATTGATTTGGTGACAGCAGGCGGAAGGGAACTCGCTCTAGAAGATGCCGCAAAAAAACTTCTTTGGGAGTTTGATAAGTGGCAGAGACGTTGGACCCTGGATGGCTTTGGGCCAATACGTGAAGCCTGGAAGAACCGAACACGCAACCTCGGGGAAATAGTCATGGCCCGGTTGCCTGCTGAAACAATAGTAGGTAGAGCGGTTGACTTAGCTGATGATGGTGCTCTCATTTTGGCTTTGCAGAATGGGCAAGAGCGCAGAATCTCTGCTGGCGATATATTTCCAATTGACACGAAGTGAATGATCCCATGCTCCTAGCTATCGATGCGGGTAACACCAATACCGTTTTTGCCGTTTATGACGGTGACGAACAACGTGGCCTTTGGCGGGCTGCAACTGATACCCGAAGGACAGCTGACGAGCATTTTGTCTGGCTAGCGCAATTGATGGCACTAGAGAATGTCTCGAAAAATGATATTTCAGCAGCAATTATCTCTACGGTGGTACCGGCATCACTTTTTAATCTTACCCGTTTATGCCAAAGATATTTTGATACTGAGGCATTAGTGGTTGGAGATCCAAACGTTGACCTTGGTATAACAGTTGAGCTGGAAAACCCTGCAGAGGTGGGGGCCGATAGATTGGTTAACGCAGTAGCGGCTAAATCTGCTTATGGAGGCCCTTTAATCCTGATTGATTTTGGCACCGCAACAACTTTTGATTTGATTGATAAAGATGGAAATTATCAAGGTGGAATAATAGCGCCAGGCGCAAACCTCTCAATGGAAGCATTGCATATGGCTGCAGCAAAACTTCCATTGGTAGCTGTTCGCCAACCTGCTGAGGTTGTTGGGCGCAATACTGTACAGGCCATGCAGTCGGGAATCTTTTGGGGCTATGTCGGGTTAATTGAGGGGCTAGTCAGTCGTATTCGAAGTGAGGTTGGAGACCCAGAACTACGAGCCATTGCGACAGGTGGCCTTGCGCCGCTTTTTAATGGAGCCACAGATGCCATCTTTGACGTAGACCGAGATCTCACCCTACGGGGGCTCCTCGAAATTTATGAACGGAATGCAAAGTGACCACCGAGAACATTGATCTTCCAACCCCTGGAAGCGACGAAGTTTTATTTGTCGCTCTAGGTGGATTAGGCGAAATAGGTATGAATCTTGCGTTGTATGGTCACGACGGCGCTTGGGTTGCAGTGGATATGGGCGTTACTTTTGGTGATGAGGATACTCCAGGAGTTGACGTTATCGTACCTGATATCAGTGTAATTGACGGACTTGGCGATAAGCTAAAAGGCGTCATAATTACTCACGCTCATGAAGATCATATTGGCGGAATACCGTACCTGGCTGGACGCTTTAAATGCCCAGTGTTTTGTTCACCATTTGCAGCCGCTTTCCTCCGACGAAAGTTGGATGATGATGGTGGAAGGCGCTCGAAAAGAGTAAAAATTGTTGAAATTCCGTCAGGGGGTCGGCGTGGGGTTGGTCCTTTTGATGTAGAACTGATTCCTATGCCTCATTCCATCCCAGAGGCTCACTTGACAGCTCTCCGATCGCAGAAAGGATTAGTTGTACATACCGGTGATTGGAAATTAGATCCTGATCCAGTCATTGGCCATCCAGTGGACGAACGAAGATTAGCTAATCTGGGGAAAGAGGGGGTCTTGGCTCTTGTTTGCGATTCAACTAACGCTCTTCGGGAAGGATGGACTGGCAGCGAAGGGGAGCTAACATCTTCTCTAACGGAAATCGTTTCATCCTCTGACAGAAGAGTTCTGTTTGCTTGTTTTTCATCTAACGTTGCTAGGTTAAGAACAATTGCACTCGCTGCGCAGGCGGCTGGGCGAGAGATTGGACTTGTAGGCCGTTCACTCTGGCGCATGCATGATGTAGCTGGAGGCCTTGGTTATCTCAAAGGTTTGCCTACATTTTTGCGCGAAGATGAATTGGGTCGCCTGCCACCTAACAAGATGGTTGCCATTTGCACTGGAAGCCAAGGCGAGCCTAGAGCCGCCCTGCACCGTATCGTTGATGGGCAGCATCGACATATAGAAGTTGATCCCGCAGATAAGGTCATTTTCTCGTCGCGTGATATTCCTGGAAATGAAAAAGCTATTGGACGTTTGCAGAATCGTTTGGTCGCAATGGGAGTGGATGTGATCACTGATGGAACTGCAAAGGTTCATGTTTCGGGTCACCCAGCAAGAGATGAACTTCGACACCTATACAGTTTATTAAAGCCAGCACGACTGCTTCCTGCGCATGGCGAAGGGCGCCATCTCGATGGCCAGGCAAAATTTGCTCTCGAGTGCGGTATTCCAGAGGCAAAAGTGGCCTTCAATGGCGATGTTATGTGCTTGGCTGGGGGCGACTTCGAGCAACGTGGCGAAGTTAAGGTTGGTCGAGTTGGAATAGATGGAGATGCGCGTGTCAGTTTGACTGGCAATGGCATTAAAGAGCGCCGGAGGATGCGGTTAGATGGAGTTGCGCTCATCACTATTGCATTAGAAGCCCAAGGAGAACTCGCGGCTGACAGCATGGTAACGCTCGCTGGTCTTGATGTGAGTGATAATGCTGAAATTCTGGATGATATCGAAGAAGCAATAGACGAGGCTGTTGAGGATCTTGCTATCAAGGCTCGCCGTGACGACGCCGTTGTCGAAAATGTTGCTCGTTCTGCGTTGCGTAAGGCATTGCGAAAGCACACAGGTAAGCGTCCGCAAATCAATGTTCACATTGTGAGAATTTAGTTTGGCCTAATTAAGTTCTTCAGTCCTTCAGCTATCTCTTCAGGCGATGTGTTTGTTCTAAAATGTTTAACATATTTACCTGCTGTATCCATTACGTAGGTATAAGCACTATGAGATACCAGGTAGTTATCGTCTGTAGTGTTATCCTGCTTGGCATAGTAAACTCTGTATGATCGTGCAGCCTCCCTAATTTGTTCTGCTGAGCCTGTAAGCCCAAGTATGTTCGGGTGAAAAGCGGCCGCGTACTCACTGACTACTTTTTGGGTGTCACGTTCTGGGTCAACCGTGACAAACAGCACCTGTACATTTTTGAGCTTCTCTTTCTTCAAAAGGTCTAGTGCATCTGCAATATTAGCTAGGTCAACTGGACAGACATCTGGGCAGAAAGTGAAGCCAAAGTAAACGAGACTAATTTTACCGAGGAGTAATTTTTCGGTAACTGTGACCCCGTCTCCATTTACAAGGGTGAAGGGACCTCCAACTGTTGGTTGACCAATGAGACCACCAGTCTCACTCGGGCCTTCATCAATTACTTTCACAGCGACAATAGCTATGCTGACAGCAATCAGCATCAGCAATCCAGATATTCCATAAATTAGCCAGCGCATGGTTCATCGATGCCTTTGGGTGGTGGCGGCTTGTGCAACGTCATAACATGCTTTCCAGAGTACAAGATAAGCATCTGAACCCGTTTGTTTTACCTCAATTTCTGCCCTCAGCATTCGATCTATTGCTAGTGAAAGACGTTGCCGAGACCAAATCCGTGCTTGCTCCTGAAATGCGGTTTTGCGTTTAAAAAAGATTGGGGGGCGGATACTGGCGAGAGCAGGTTCTAGCCCAGAAGTTTCGGCTTTGGCCACAACAGCACGGAGTTTGGTTAGATGTCCTATCATGGAACGAATTACAGAAATTGGTTGCGTGTTCGCGGCCGTTAATCGATCTAGTGCCCGATGGCTATTTGTAATGTCACCTGTTGCAGTTGCGTAAACTAAATCATCCACACTGGTTGAGCCAGCATCACCAATAGCCTCGACTGCATCCTCTAGATCAAGCTTTCCATTTTCACCGATGTAGAGCAGGAGTTTTTCAATTTCGGAGCGTGTTGCCGCTCTGTCCGCACCCAGACGATTAATAATATAAGAACGTGCATCTGGAGTTAATGATATGTTTTCTTGTTTTAGCGTTTGGTCCAGCAGCGCAGCTAAACTGCGACCTTCATCGGCATAACATGGAATGGCTGCGCCAGTCTTTGATGTTTCAAACATCTTTACCATTGCGGAGTCTCGGCGAAGTGGACCAGCTTCTGCTATGATCAATCCGTCTCCAGACGGTTCTTGAATTATTTCTGAAATTAGTCGTGCGTGGTCCCCGGTAATTCCCCGAAGTCGAATCAAACGCCTTCCCCCGCCGAAAGGCATGGCAGCTTGTTCGTCTGATAGACGGGATGGGTCTGCTGTTAAATTCGATATGTCTAAGGTTGTGACACGAAAGGGATCATTCAGGTCATCAACTACAGCCTCGGCGAGTTTTTTAGCAAGTTCCCGGACCTGGCCTGCGTCTTCTCCGTAAATCAAGCAGCTACAGAGTTCCTGAGGAGGTGTTGAGAGAAATCGTTCTATATCGCGAGGTGCTACCTTCATTGATGATTAGCTGCCTCCGAGCTTCGCGGTAACTTCAACACTAATCATGTTGGCTAGCCGTCGGGCAGATCGTTCTCTAGCGGCGCGTTCTGCTGTTAAGTTGGAAAAATCAGAGGCAAAGACATTGTAGGTCTCAAATACACTTACCGCCCCGCGTAAAGGCTTTTCTTTATCTTTGGCGGCTAAGCCGAACAGGTGCCACGATGCGGTTATTGTCATTCTTTGTCTTGTCACGTCGCCAGCTGAGTCTATGGCCACTACATTCATCTTTTCTGAGAGTTGGACCTCCAAACGGTGGGTTGCTGGTCCGTTGAATATAAAGGATCGTCGGAGTGCTGCTCGCAGCACCTGTCCTTCGTGCTCGGGGATTGGCATCACTTCTATAGCATGTTCGCTGTATTTTTTGCCTTTACCCTCACCATAAAGGGGTTCAAAGCCACAGGCAGATAGTGTAGCAGCTAGCAACGCTATCCCGATTAATCTATGCAACCACATTTACTATTCGATTTGGTACTACGATGACTTTGCGGGGAGTTTTCCCACCAAGATTTCTAACTATGTTGGGCTCCGATAATGCCAGTGTTTCTAATTCTTCTTTGGGTAAATCACGCGCTACTTCAATAGATGCACGTAGTTTTCCATTTACCTGAATTGCGATAGTTACGCTATCATCAACTAGAAGAGAGGCATCTGCCTTTGGCCAGGGAGCGTCTGCTAGAAGAGTTTCGTGACCAAGCTTAGACCACATCTCTTCGGCTATATGGGGGGTAATTGGCCCAACAAGCCGGACAAGTGCTTCAATCCCTTCTCTATATGCATTGGCAATGTCTGAGCTATCACCCTTAGCATCCACTAGAGCATTGGTAAGCTCGCGTATCCGAGCAACAGCACGGTTGAAGTGGAATTTTTCTAGATCTTCCGTAACCCCGTCGATTGTTTTATGGATTTGGCGACGGAGATCACTTGCTAATTCGCCGTAATCTGAAGACGCGTCGCATTTATCTAGTTGGACTGGAGGGGTGTCTATTAGACGCCAGAGCCTGTTTATATATCGCCAAGCACCTTCAACACCTGCTTCAGTCCACTCTAAATCTCTGTCGGGCGGGCTATCGGACATCATAAAAAGACGTGCAGTATCTGCGCCATAAGTCGAAAGTATAGCCTCAGGGTCGACTACATTTTTCTTTGACTTTGACATTTTCTCAGATCGGCCAACTACAACTTTGTTGCCATTTTTTATTTCAGCAGCTGTATCACCGTCCTTTTCAATGTCGTCAGGAGTTAGCCAACGACCATCTGTGGATCGGTAAGTTTCGTGGCAGACCATGCCTTGGGTGAATAGGCCAGAAAAGGGTTCTCCAGAATCTAATTTGACGAAACCACAATCCCTCAATGCCCGCATAAAGAAGCGAGAATAGAGGAGGTGTAGGACAGCATGCTCAACACCGCCAACATATTGATCGACCGGCATCCAATACTCATGTGCGGTTTGGTCAAAGGCGCTGATGGAATTCCGTGGAGAGGTGAACCGAGAAAAATACCATGAACTTTCAAAGAATGTATCAAAGGTATCGGTTTCGCGGATGGCGGGCTTTTTACAGCTTGGGCAGTCAACATGTTTCCATGTTGGATGGCGTTCTAAAGGGTTGCCTGGCTGATCAAAGGTCACGTCCTCAGGTAAAGTTACTGGCAGTTGATCATCAGGTACTGGAACTGTTCCACAATTTTCACAATGGATCATGGGGACTGGGCATCCCCAATATCTCTGGCGGGAAACGCCCCAATCTCTTAGGCGATACACTGTTGAGGAAAAACCGGAGCCTTGAGCTTCAAGATGTTTTGCAACAGAAGCTTTCGCAGTTTCTATATCCATGCCATCGAGAAAGTCTGAGTTATAGATTTTCCCTGGTCCAGTGTAGGCCTCATTTGCGATAGAAAAGGTTTCAGCATTTTCACCAGGGGGCAGCACTACTGGCAGTACGGGGAGGTTGTATTTTCTCGCAAAATCTAAGTCTCGTTGATCATGAGCAGGACAGCCAAAAATGGCACCAGATCCATATTCCATGAGGACAAAGTTGGCTATGAAAACTGGAATTTCGAGATCGGGAATGATAGGATGCTTAGCTTTCAGGCCGGTGTTGTAGCCTTGTTTTTCAGCCTTTTCTATTGCTGCTTCTGAAGTGCCGAGGCGTCGGCATTCTTCTATAAAACTTGTGGCTTTATGATCAGTTGCTGCTATTTCTGCAGCTAGGGGGTGATCAGGAGAAATTGCGCAGAAGGATGCGCCGTAGAGAGTATCTGGTCGTGTAGTGAAAACCTCTAATTTTTCTTCCCGATTGATAAGATTGAAAAATACGCGTGCTCCTGTCGATCTCCCTATCCAATTTTCTTGCATTAGTCGAACACGGTCGGGCCACCGGTCTAAAGTTCCAATAGCTTCCAGAAGATCATCGGCATAGGCGGTGATTTTCAGAAACCACTGAGCTAACTTGCGGCGCTCTACTGTTGCTCCCGACCTCCAGCCTTTACCATCAATAACCTGTTCATTAGCTAGAACAGTGTTTTCAACGGGATCCCAATTTACCCAACTTTCGCGTTTGTAAGCTAGACCCTGTTTGGCAAATGCAATGAACATGCGTTGTTCATGTTCATAGTATTCCGGGTCACATGTTGCGAACTCTCGCTCCCAATCATAGGCCAACCCCATGCTCTTGAGTTGGCTGCGCATGGTCGCAATATTCTCATAGGTCCACTTTGCGGGATGAACCTTGGCATCGAATGCAGCATTTTCGGCGGGTAGCCCAAAAGCATCCCATCCCATCGGATGCAGCACATTATAGCCCTGGGCGCGTTTATACCGAGCTACAACATCGCCTAACGTAAAGTTTCGGACATGGCCCATGTGAATTCGACCAGATGGGTATGGAAACATCTCAAGCACGTAGTACTTGGGTCGTGATGGGTCTACTTCGCTTTTGAAGACTCCCCGGGTTTCCCAAACCTCGCGCCATTTAGGCTCGGTTTCGGCGACATTATAACGCGCCATTATCTGTGCTCCGAATTTAATTGCTTCGCTGGCTTGGCGAGGCTTATTTGAACATTCATTGAAACCAGCAATAAGCTGACAATCAAGCTTGGGGCAAGTTTTTAGCGGTTCCCTCGAATTGCAGCGGCAGATAATCGAAGTTCGCGAGCCCGCTCTAAAATTCTATTTTCAATGTTAATTGTTGTTTTGGTTTCCGTGGTTGCAGTGCGCCAAACGCCATCTTTCTCTGTTTCTTTGAATATAGCCACCCTGAGGCCGTCTGCTCGCAACTGCCGATCCAATATGAATATGTTCAACTTGAATCGTTCGCTTGGTGTTTCAGGTGGCGAGTACCAGTCTGTAAGGATCACACCACCAAATGGATCTGCTGACGAGAGAGGCATGAACGAAACAGTATCTAACGCAGCTCGCCATAGGAAGCTATTTACGGCTATGCCTGATCCTACTCCACCGCCCTCTTTATCGTCACTTCCTCCGCCAAATAGATTAAGCGAGCCATCGAACATACCCTTGTCTAAATTTGTGTCATAAGCATCTCCACCCCGCTTGATCCGATTAGAGGATGGGAAGACTGTGTCGCTAGACATGTCGGCACCGCAAGCCGTCAGTGCTAAGCCAGCTGCTACAAATAGGATAAAATGGGATCGCATAAGCGCGTCCTTCAGTTTTGGCGAATAGCCTATATTTAACGTTAAAGTTGCCAGCTTTGAAGACCTGAAATATTCAGCATGGCGAGGCTCAAGATACAACGCTATCATGATCATCGAGATTTTAGACTTAGGAGTAGTATTTCCCCATGAGCCTTAGAGTTGCCATACAAATGGATCCGATCGAAAATATCGATATCAATGGCGACTCAACGTTCGTCATGGGGTTAGAAGCGCAGGCGCGTGGGTATACAATTTGGCATTATCTGCCAACAGCTCTCTCATTGCGTGATGGTCGCGTTACGGCCCAAGCCCGACGATTAGAGCTCCGAAGAGAGATTGGAAGCCACTTTACGTTAGGTGATTTTGAGACAATTGATCTGGCTGAAGTAGATGTAGTTCTTATGCGCCAGGATCCACCTTTTGATATGGCGTACATAACCGCTACTCATATTCTTGAGCACATCCACCCAAAAACACTTGTGGTCAATGATCCTGCCCAGGTCAGAAACGCTCCAGAAAAACTTTTTGTCACGCACTTCGAAGGTGTTATGCCACCAACTCTCATTACCTCTGATCTTTCTGCGATTGTTGATTTTCGTGAAGAGCATGAGGACATCATTATCAAACCGCTTTTTGGTAATGGTGGAGCGGGCGTTTTCCATCTGCAGCCAGGTGATGAGAACTTGTCATCCCTGCATGAACTGTTCAGCCACTTCTATAGGGAGCCATTAATTGCCCAGCGCTATCTCCCGGAAGTAAGGGATGGTGACAAACGAATTATATTAATTGATGGAGAGCCAGCTGGTGCTATCGATCGTGTTCCTGCCGCTGGTGAGGCTCGAGCAAATATGCATGTAGGTGGCAGAGCGGTGAAAGCGGGCCTTTCCGCTCGAGATATAGAAATTTGTAATATAATTGGCCCTTCTCTCAGAGAGCGTGGTTTGCTGTTTGTTGGCATAGATGTGATTGGAGATTATCTGACCGAAATCAATGTCACCTCGCCAACCGGCCTTCAGGAGATTAATGCTTTTGATGATACAAGGTTGGAATCGCAGATTTGGGATGCAATAGAAGCTAAAATTAAATCGAAGTGATTTTCTCGCGGGGTAAATCTTACCCTCAGTGCTCATTTCGTTATCTGCAGAATTTTTTAACGAAGGGGATTGGGCTTTAGTCACGAAAAAGTGTGCATCGAGTAACTATGGATGGGGAAGCTCTGAAAACAGATATCAGGAAACTGAACAAACAATTTTAGAGAAGTGCTTTCTCCTCGACTGTTACGAGGCTAGTATTGATAAAACATTATTTTTGAGGTTGAGAAATGACCCAAGGTGTAAATCGTCAAGAGGCAATTCCCGCTTTGTTAGCCGACCACGATGACATGCTTATCGTGACAGGCTTAGCTGGTTCTGCCAAAGATATAGGTGCCCTCACGAAGGATGGAGATCACACTTTTACTATGGCAGGCGCGATGGGTGGAGCTACTGCCATGGGGCTTGGCTTAGCCTTGGCGCAACCAGATAAAAAGGTGGTTGTCGTTACTGGCGATGGTGAATTGTTAATGAATATGTCGTCCCTGGCGACAGTAGCGGTTGCCAAGGCGCCTAACTTACACATCATCTGTGTAGATAACGGCCATTACCAAGAAACGGGCAATCAAGAGAGTCATACCTCAAAAGGCGTGGATCTTGCCGCGGTTGCTTCTGGATCCGGCATTAAGACCTGTAGAACTGTTTCAGCTATGGATGAGGTAGAAGATGCAAGACGTCTTTTGGCGGGAGCTAATGACACTTGCTTTATCCATCTAAAAATAGACGGGACACCTCCACCTGTATTCAAGCGTGATTTGGACGCAGCAAATGTAAAGACACGCTTTCGCCGTCTAGTTCTTGGCCACGCCTGACTTTATGTTTTCGCTGAACATCCAGCCACTTCATAAAAGTTTTGGGGTAAGTGCAACTGGCATCGATTTGTCAGGCGATTTAGCCGATGAATTTGTTAATCAAATCTGGGGTTTGATAGACGAATACTCGTTCGTTGTGTTTCCTGGTCAAGCTGGTTTCAATGACGATAAGCAACTTGGTTTCACGCGCCTCCTGGGTTCTCCCGAGCCAAGCCATGTAGCCAAGGGCGAAGAGGGTAAGCTTGAGTATTTCGGTACAATTGGGAATGTTCAGCCAGACGGAACAGCTCTTGGTAATGAACATCGAAAAACCAAGTTTTTAACTGGAAATAACCTTTGGCATTCAGATGCCTCGTTTAAGCCTGTACCCGCGGCATTATCAGTTATGTGTGCTTATGAAACTCCTGAAGAAGGTGGGCAGACTCTTTTCGCATCCACACGCTCTGCTTACGCGCAACTGGATGCTGATTTGAAGAGTAAGTTGGATCCAATGGTAGGGATCCATGATTACACATTCTCGAGATCAAAAGTGTCTCCTGACGCAGTTTCTCCATCACTTTCGGCCTCTTTACCTCCAGTCAGGCAGAAACTTGTTAGGACCAACCCGACCAATAAACTTAAAAATCTTTTTATTGGTTCTCATGTTCGAGAGATTGAAGGCATGGGATTCGATGAGAGTCGAGCGTTACTTGACCAGCTGGTTGAGCATTCAGTGCATGAAGAGAATATTGTCACACATGCTTGGCAACCTGGCGACCTTGTTATTTGGGATAACCGCTGCTTGATACATCGTGGTGCTGGCTATGATGCAGACAAGTATCGTCGCCTGATGCGTCAAACAAGGGTTGCAGGGACGGCTTCAAGTTTAGAAGAATAGGATAAAAATTATCTAATATTCATCATAATCCTTCATTTCTTGAAGGGATTTTACTTGTGTGATTGCCCTCATAATTTTCGCAAGGGATCATTCAGGAGATTCAGGCGGAAAGCAGCAGACCTTGCAAAGCGCGTTAAAATGGCCTTTCGCCTTGCAGCGCTTACGGGTGAAGGCTTAGCTCGTCTAATTAATGAACCACTGAATTGATCTACTCTCATCAAGCCTTGATGGGATGGTATCAGTTCGTCGGGAAAACTCTCAGGAACGGCAAAGTAAAATTGGTCGCAATACTCTAGATAAGATTGCCATTTTTGGTCCGATAAAAAATCATTTCGGCTACTTTTGACTTCCACTGCAACTAATGAAGCGTTTTTTCCCACACCGAAAACATCCACCCGCCTTCCAGAGGCAAGCGTGAACTCCGTGAGAGGCGCATAGCCAAGATCAAACAGCAGCCTAACGGCGCCTCGAGCTAAGAGAATTCCTGTTTGCTTTTTCTCATCGTTACTTTGCAATTTGTTGGCCGGAAGTGTTTTGATGTTGTCTTAAAATCTTCTAAAAATTCAGCTTTTTATTTTACCCCATTCCACGCACGCGAGTTTTAATCACTGGGCGCCTTGAGTTCTAAGGAGAGCGCATGAATTGGGCCTGCCAATTCATCGGCTAGCGCTGCATAGACTAGTCTCTGGCGTTGTACTCTATTTTGCCCCTCAAATTTTGAAGATGTTAGTCTAACGTGAAAATGTGTTTCGCCACCTTCACGGTGTCCCACATGACCACGATGACTTTCTGATTGATCCTCTATTTCTAACAGCTGGGGGGAAAATTGATCGTTAAGTTTTGATCGAATATTGTCGGTAATGATACCCATAAAAGCTTCCTGTAATTTTACCCGACTCGGGCGTATCTTGCTGCCGCGTCTCGTTCAAAAAGATATAGTAACGTGCGAAGAGCTTGCGCCCTAGACGATTTTAATTCTGGGTCTTTAGCTATAATTAAATCTACATCTCGACGAGCAATGGCGACTAGATCCGACTGAGTGTCCAAATTGGCTATTCGGAATTGAGGTAAACCACTTTGTCTGGTTCCAAGAACTTCTCCTGCCCCTCGGAGACGTAAATCTTCTTCAGCAATTTTAAACCCATCATCTGTACTAGATACTGCAAGTAGTCGCTGTTTGGCTGCCTCAGAAATTCTGTCAGCTCGAAGTAACAGGCAGAAAGATTGCTTTTCACCTCGGCCAACACGACCTCGCAATTGGTGTAATTGTGCGAGCCCAAACCTCTCGGCATGCTCAATCACAATGATGGTTGCCTCAGGCACGTCTACGCCTACTTCCACTACTGTGGTAGCAACCAAAAGTCGTGCTTCGCCTGATGCAAACCTGGCCATTGCAGAGTCCCTTTCATGGGCTTTCATCTGACCATGGGCAAGCGCTACTTGGTCACCAAAATGCGCACGTAGGCTCTCGGATCTTGCTTCGGCGGCCGCAAGGTCTGACACCTCAGACTCCTCAACAAGAGGACATATCCAATACACGCGTTCACCCCGTCCTAAAGCACGACCAATGCCATCAATTACGTCCTCGATACGTCCTAGTGGGGTTACTGTCGTTTTTATGGTTTGACGACCCGGGGGTTTTTCGGGGATCGCGATATGGTCCATGTCCCCATAAGCTGTGAGCATAAGGGTCCGTGGAATAGGGGTTGCGGTCATTGCAAGCATGTGTGGAGCTAAGCCTTTAGCAGAAAGGGCCATCCGTTGGTCCACACCAAAACGATGCTGCTCATCTACTACTATTAAAGCGAGATCTTTGAAGTTGACGCTATTTTGAAATAAGGCGTGAGTTCCAATAAGGAGATCAATTTCGCCGGCCAATAACGCTATCAGCGTTGCTTCTCGAGATTTTCCTTTATCGCGTCCAGTTAATACAGCGACACGAATTCCAATTTTTTCACCCAGCATTTGGAGGGTGCGCCCATGCTGTCGCGCAAGAACATCAGTTGGTGCCATTAATGTTGCTTGCGCTCCTGCTTCTATGACTGCGAGACATGCTAGAAATGCGACAACTGTTTTCCCGCTGCCAACATCTCCTTGAAGCAGGCGTTGCATTCTTCGACCTGACTTCATGTCACCAAGAATTTCTGAAAGCGCAACAAATTGGCCATTTGTCAATTTAAATGGGAGAGCATCTAGGGCTGTTGAAAGTTTTTCATTAGAAAGAGTTAGTGAACGTCCTTTAAGGTGCACGCGCCGTTGACGAATGAGAGCCAGAGCTAGCTGATTGGCCAGTATTTCATCGTAAGCGAGCCGTTCACGAGGAGATGAACTTGGTTCTAGGTCTCCCAAATTTTTTGGAGAATGGGCTGCTGTAAGAGCTTTCTTCCAGCTTGGCCACTTATGCTTTTCAATCAGACTCTTATCTAACCACTCTGGGAGGTCTGGAGCTTTGGTAAGGGCCTCTGTGACTGCTTTCCTTAAAGTTTTGGGCGCTAACCCAGCCGTCATTGGATAAACAGGCTCATAATTGGGCAACTCTTTTTCTTGCCCGGGCACAATTATGT
>VMBT01000666.1_pt1 | contig 20844 bp, 21 predicted proteins | sample 4404301 | NCBI WGS metagenome assembly VMBT01 (sample SAMN12238535, study PRJNA552566) | marine metagenome | isolation source: Coastal seawater | place: USA: coastal Georgia, Sapelo Island | collected 2008-08/2009-08
AGGCGCAGTCGAACCGCCGCTATCTGTGGTTCGCTCAGCAGGCCGATGTCGAGGGGCTGCCGGAGGTCGCGGAGTTGTTCCGTTCGATCGCGGAATCGGAGACCGGACACGCGATTGGCCACCTCGAGTTCCTCGCTGACTCCGGTGATCCGGCAACCGGCGCGCCCATCGGGTCGAGTCGAGACAATCTTCGTTCGGCGATGCTGAGCGAGCAGCGTGAGGCGGAGGAGATCTATCGGGGCTTCGCCGAGTCGGCGCGCTCCGAGGGTTTCGCGGATCTCGCCGACTGGTTCGAGTTGGTCCGTGCCGCGGAGGCCCGGCACGCCGAGCGGTTCCGCGCCGCACTCGACCGTCTTGCCGGTTGATCGTCGCGCACGCACCGGACTGGTTGACGGGGCCTAGGGTCCGGTGCGGATGAGCACCTCCGACACGGCTGCCGACTTCGGAGAGCACGCGGCTCGTATCGAGCTCGCCCGCTGCCTCGATGTCTGTCTCGACTGTCGCCGTTGTGTTGACCTCTGCGGCGTCTTCAGCGAGGCGATCGACCTCGTGGGGAGCCTCGGACACGCCGAGTCGGGTTTGCTGACCCCGCTCGAACAGGACCGAATCCTCTCGCTTTGTTCTCACTGCGATCAGTGTCGTGATGACTGCCCGCATCGACCAGGAGTCGGGGAGGCCGCGGTCGACCTCCCGGCGGCCGTCGAAGGTGTCGCGGCGGCTGTTCACCGGTCAGGGCGCACCGGATGGCGGAGCGCATTTGTGGTGCGGGCCCTCGCATCCGACGGGGCCATGCGATGGGCGCGTCGGTTTCGCGGGCCGCTGAACCGGTTACTCCGAGGTCGAGAGGGTGGCGTGAGTCGCCGTGCGCTCTCGATGCTCATCGGAGTGACGTCCGATCGTCCCGTTCCTCGAATCGCCGATCAGTCATTCACCGATTGGTTCGGTCTCCGCGAACCGGCGATCGACGCGGTGGCGCCGTCGGTTCTGGTGGTGCCGACCTGCCTGATCGACCAGTTCGCTCCGGAGATTGGTCAGGCCACCGTGACCACCTTGGAGGGTTGTGGCGTTCGTTGCGTCCCATCGGGAGTCATCTGCTGTGGCGGTGGACTGCTCGAGTCAGGTCAGGTCGACCGATTCCTGCGGGTCGCCGAGACCAATCTCGCCCTGCTCTCCGAGGGCGATTGCGCGGATCCGATCGTCGTACTCCAGCCCGGGTGCGCTGAGGTGCTGCGCTCGGACTATCCGCGGGTGCTTGGTCAGCGCGCCGCAGCGGTCGCCTCTCGTGTACGCGGCGCCTTTGAGCACCTCGACGCGCGGTCATCGATGGAAGCGCCCGGTGATGGGCCATCGCTGCCCGACGTCGTGGGCGTGATCAGCTCGCCGAGGGCGGCGGCCACCGGGGAGGAGGACCTACTCATCGCGCGGCTCGAGGGTCGCGGTGTGCGCGTGGTGCGGATCCCGAGTGGGCCGGTGGGGGAGAGCTCCGCGGCCCTGTTGTCGACCCGCGACACCGCTGAGTCGGCTCCCGGCCCGGCCGAAGTCGCTGATGACGTGCCGCTCGTCGGGCTCAGCGTTCTCGTGAACGGTGCGCTCGAGAGGCGTCTCGGGCGTGCCGTGGAACCCGCGCAGAACCTGCTGCCGGCGCTGTTTCCAGCCGTAGCGGACCCCTGACTGACCGTAGCCGCATGCTGTCGGTCTTGGAGATGTTCCAAGCACGGACATCGCTGTGAGCGATGGTGCGCACCCGCCTCTGGAATCGAATCGGATGGCGTTCTATTGTCGGGTGTTCGTAGGAGACCAGGGGGACTTCACGTTGGCGAAACACGAACTCGAATGGCGGATGCTGGGAGCGTGTCGGGGCTTGGACGCCTCGCTCTTCTACCCCGACGAGGATGACACGGCGGAAGAGGCGAAATCGGTCTGTGAGGACTGCTCGGTGAGGGTTGCCTGCCTCGAACACGCTCTCGCGAACCGAGAGAAGGTCGGGGTGTGGGGCGGTGCCACCGAACGCGAGCGTCGTCGCATGCTGCGACAGCGTCGTCGCACGGCCTGACGCCGCCTGCCATCCCGAGGGGCGACGGCCCTAACCTGATCCCGATGGGATCGACCGACCCGCTCGCAGAACACGGCGGTTGGCCGGGGCTGATCGGAGCCCTGCTCGCCCGCAAGCATCTCACCGCAGCGCAGGCGCGCGACGCGATGACCACCATCTTGACCGGTGATGCAACCCCGGCGCAGTTGGTCGGCTTCGTCGTCGCGCTCCGGTCGAAGGGCGAGACCGCTGAGGAACTCTCCGGCCTGCTCGACGCCGTGCTCTCGGCCGCCGAACTCGTCCCCCTCGATGAGTCGGTTCTCGATCGCGCCGTCGACGTCGTCGGTACCGGCGGGGATCGCTCCCACTCGATCAACATCTCGACCATGGCCGGACTCGTTGCCGCCGCCGCCGGGGTCCCGGTGTGCAAACACGGCGCTCGGGCTGCCTCCTCCAAGTGCGGAACCGCCGACGTGCTCGAAGCACTCGGGGTCGCCGTCGAACTCGGACCGAACGAGGTCGCCCAATGCGTCAGCGAGGTTGGTTTCGGCTTCTGCCTGGCCGCGCGGTTTCATCCGGCGTTCCGTTTCGCCGCTCCGGCGCGTCGCGAGATCGGCATTCCTACCGTGTTCAACCTGCTGGGGCCGATGGCCAACCCGGGCCGCGTGCGTCGTCAGGTGATCGGAGTGGCCGACCCGAGTTTCGCCGACCGCATGGTGGAGACCCTCGCCCGTCACGGCTCGGTCAACTCGTGGGTGGTGCACGGTGGTGGGCTCGACGAGCTGAGCACCACTGGACCGTCTGAGGTGATCGAGTTGCGCGACGGAGAGCAGCGACGACTCACGGTCGACCCGGCCGAGCTCGGGTTGGCCCGGGTCACCGACGACGATCTACGAGGAGGGGACCCTGCGCACAACGCGGAGGTCGTTCGCCGGGTCCTCGGCGGGACGCCTGGCCCGCACCGCGACATCGTGATCCTGAACGCGGCGGCCGCGCTCCAGGTTGGCGGCGCCGTCGACGGACTTGCCGCTGGAGTCGAACTCGCGGCCGAGGTGATCGACGATGGTCGGGCGACCGACCTGCTGGAACGCCTCAGGCGGCGCTCAAGCGAGCTCGCCGATGTGTGAGTCCACCCAACCAGATGTGAGAGGTACCCGATGACCGCGGTGTCGGCACCGGCTTCCACGGCAAACCTCGGCCCGGGGTTCGATGTCCTCGGCCTCGCCTTGTCGCGACGGACCGTTGTCGGCAGCGGATCCCCGCCTCCCGAGGGTCGGGAACTCGACGCGTCACATCCCGCGGTCGTGGCGCATCGCGCTGCTGGTGGCTCGGGGCCACTGTGGGGAATCGGTGGCATCCCCATGGGCCGCGGGCTCGGCTTCAGCGGTGCCGTGCGGGTCGCCGGGGCCATGCTCGCCCACGTGCAGCGAGATGGCGCAGCCGCGGCAGGAGACCGCCGCACCCGAGCCGAGGTGCTCCGTCTCACGGCTGAACTCGAAGGCCATCCCGACAATGTCGCGGCGTCGGTGCACGGCGGGATGGTCATCGCCGACGGCGATCTCGTCAGCCCGGCTCCGGTCCACCTGAACCTGTCCGTTGTGGTGTGGGTTCCGTCGGCGGACTCGACGTCGACCGATCGATCCCGCGCCACCCTCCCCACGGTCGTCAACCGTGCAGATGCGGTGTTCAACATGGCCCGGGTGGCGACGCTCGTCACGGCTGCCTCAGCGGGTGACCTCGCGCTGCTGCGTCGATCAGTCGCTGACCGACTCCATCAGGACATCCGCTTCGCCGCTGCCCCGGCATCAGCGGAGGCCGCCGCGGTGATCGAGCAGGTCGCCGGTGTGCACGGTGTCTGGCTCTCCGGTTCGGGGCCGACGGTGGCTGGATGGGTGAGAACCGACGAGGTCGACGAGGTGATCGAGCGCGTGACCGTGGCGACTGGAGCCGGACCCGATCAGGTGCTCGGCCTCGCGGTCGACCGGGAGGGCGTCCGCACCGAAGCCTGAAACAGATCGCGGCTCACACCGGATCGATCAGGGACGTCGAGGTTCTCTCAGACGGCGAGCGCTAGTCGTGGCACCTCGGTGTCGAACAGCAGAGGGAAGCGCCACTCCCCGGCACACGAGACCACCTCGACACGACCGGCGATCCGCTCGAGGTGACGTCCGAGCATCAGGGCTTCTCCGATCGGGTCGACCGGGTCATGGCCGTCCAGCACGGGGTGCTCGAGGACACCGCCATCGATCCGCAGTTCGAGGTCACCATCGCGCACGGTGAGCGCGCCCGCATCGAGAACCGCTCGCACCAGCGCGGTGCGCTCGAGTGCGCCGAGTAACTCCGCCAACCGGTCGCGACAGGCGGCGGCCTCCTCGAAGCGCTGGCCAAGGGCGAGGTCGCGCATGCGCGCGGTGGCCGCCTCAACCACGGCGGTGGTCTCGCCGCGGAATAGCGCGGTGATGGTCGCGACAGCCACGTCGTACTCGGCTCGATCGGCGAAGCCGGCGCACGGGCAGGGTGCGACGCCGAGTTGATGCGCGGTGCACGGTGTTGCGTCGGGTCGGGGGGTGTGGCCGCGAGGGAGTCGAACCGAGCAGCGACGGATCGGCACGACCGACTCGATCGCCTCGATCACCGCCGCCGCGCGACGGTGCGATCCGACCGGGCCGAGATGGGGTGACCGGCCGTCATCGGCGCGGACCACCGAGAGCCGCGGCCACTCCTGGGTCGTGTCGAGGCGGATCCACGTCGGTCGCCTCGGGTGACGGCCAACCCGGTTAAATCGCGGACTCGCGCTGATGATGAGGCGTCGCTCGAGGATCTCCGCGGTGAGGGGATCGGGGGTCGGCAGGTGCTCGATGGAGGAGAGTTGCCGGAGCATCGGCCCAACGGTGCGACGGTCGTCGCCCCCGAAGTAGCTCCGCACCCGCTGGCGGAGGTTCGTCGCCTTACCTACGTAGATCACATCCCCGACGGCGTCGCGGAACAGGTAGACGCCGGGGGAGCGGGGAAGGTCGGTGGTCAGGCGCAACTTGGAGGCTTGCGGGTGGCCACCGATGGTTCCCAACTGCAGGAGGTCGTCGATGCCCGTTACCCCCCATGCCGAGGCGCGCTCGATCAGCAGATGCAGCAGGTCGGTGGTCGCCCGCGCGTCGTCGAGCGCTCGATGGCTCGGCGAGTTCGGAAATCCGAAGCGCTCAGCCAAGGTGCCGAGGCGGAAGTTCGGCACCTCGTCGCGGACGAGCCGACGGGCGATCGCGAGCGTGTCGAGTACCGGTGGGCGAAACTCCTCTCGACCGGCCCGCTCGAAAGCGGCGCGGAGGAATCCAACGTCGAAGCGCGCGTTGTGCGCCACAACGACGCAGCCCTCACAAAAGGTGGCGAAGCTCGGCAGTACCGCCTCGATGCGCGGCGCTGAGGCCACCACCGCATCGGTCAATCCGGTGATGAGGGTGATCTGAGGCGGGATCGGCCGGCCGGGGTTGATCAGCGTCTGGTAGGAGCCGAGGACTTCACCACCGCGCACTTTCACCGCGCCGATCTCGGTGATCGCGTCGGAGTCCGCGCGGGTGCCGGTGGTCTCAAGGTCGACGACGCAGAAGGTCACCTCCGGCAGCGCGAGCCCGAGGTCGTCGAGGCTTCGCTGGCGATACACGCCGCCAGTCGAACACGAACATCTGTTCGTGTCAAGCCATCCGACGCGTCAGCACGCCGGTACCATCGTCGTATGGCTCGAGCGGGGGCGAGACGCGAGGTTCCACCCGACGATCCCCGACACCTCCGCCCACTGATCGAGATGCTTCTCCCACGGCTCGCGCCGCGAGGAGGGAAACCGCTCGATTGGTGCCCCGCCGAGGTGGTCGAGGTCGTGACCAGCGCCGCGCGCCCAGATCGCCTCGGGGTCGGCCAGATCGCGCGGATCGTGCAGGCGCTCGCCGTCGGGGATATCCGACAGCGGTGCGCTGAGCTCATCGACATCGGACCGCTCGATGAGCGCTGCCGAGCCTGGTTGAACGCGGATCCGGAGTGGTCGCGTCAGCCAGGGTCCTCCGCCCCCGATCCGGAAGCAACAGGCGACGGATCTCCAGCGCTCAATCGGGAGGTCCGCAAGCGTCTCGCGGCCGAGTCGAAGGCCGCTCGGGTGGCCGATGAACTCGCTCGGGAGACGGCCGAGGTCCAAGCTCTTCGCGACCGTCTCGCCGAACTCGAGCAGGCACTGGAGAAGGCGACCGCTGAGGGAGTCGCCCTCGCGGACTCCCTCCGAGCGGCGCGCATGGAACTTCGCCACGAACGGGATCGCCACGCCGCCACCACCGCCCGCCTCGAGCGCGTCGCCCAAGAAGCCGACCTCGCCGGCGCGGCGGCCGAGGAGGCGGAAGAGGTGCGCGACCGCGTGTTGGACGAGCGTCGAGATCTCCTCGGAGAAACTGAGCATCTCAGCGACATGGTCAAGGGCGCCGAGACGCTGCTCGCTGGGCTTCGCTCGATGCTCCCCGCTCCGCGCGAGGGGGACCGGCGCCAACCGGTGCGAATACCGGGGGCGTACACCGGACTACCCGATCGGACCGCTGAGTATCTGATGCGAAGCGGAGCCACCGTCATCATCGACGCCTACAACGTCACGATCGGTCGCCTCGGCCACCTGTCCATCGCCGATCAGCGCGAGCGACTCCTCGCCGCCTGCGAGCAACTCGCCACCCGAACCGGCGCCGACATCGTCGTCGCGATCGATGGCGCGGACATCGCCGGTGCCCACACCCGTTCCCGACGCCACATCCGGGTCCTCTACTCGCCCGAGGGGGTCGACGCAGATGACGTCATCCGAGAGGAACTCGCGCGAATCCCGACGGTGAGATCGGTGATCGTCGTCACTGACGACCGAGCGATACGAGACGACGCGCGGGCCGATGGCGCCAACCTCATCGACAGCGGCGTCTTCGCCGACCTCCTCTGGGGCCGTTGAGCGGCCTCCACGCCGACGTTCGCCGATATGAGACGCCCCGAACCTCTCCCCACCATCGATGAGATTCGAGAGCGCCTCCTCGCGCAGGGGATCACGGCGGTTGGGGTCGCGCCGGCCACGGTGCTCGAACGCGCCCGATCGGCGCTGCTCGAGCGACGAGAGGCAGGACTCGCCGACTCGATGGAGTTCACCTACCGCGATCCCGAGCGGTCAACCGATCCGAGTCGGGCGGTCGATGGTGCCGTCTCGCTGATCGTTGCCGCGATGCCCTACGCGGCCGGTGTCGAACCCGAGCCCGTTCGACCCGGTTGGGCGCGCGTAGCGCGATACGCCCGCGCCGATCACTACGACGAGTTGCGAAGCGCGCTGCGGGCCGAGGCGCGTCTGATCCGAGCTGCTGGTCACCGGGCGGTGGCATTCGCCGACGACAACTCCCTCGTCGACCGCGAGGCCGCCTACCTCGGCGGCCTTGGATGGTTCGGCCGAAACGCCAACCTGCTCATCTCCGGCGCCGGAAGCTTCTTCATACTCGGGTCCATCGTGACCACCGCCGCCTACCCGCTCTCCGAACCGGTACCCGACGGATGCGGGACGTGCACTCGATGCCTGCCGGCCTGTCCGACCGAGGCCATCGTCGCGCCGGGGGTGATCGACGCCAGACGCTGTCTTGCCTGGTTGATGCAGAAGCCGGGAACATTCCCCGTGGAGTTCCGCGAGGCGCTTGGCGATCGTCTCTACGGCTGCGACGACTGTCAGGAGGTCTGCCCGCCGACCGTGCGTCTTAGCCCGCGGTCATCGAGTGCGGTCGGTGTCGGCGGACCATCGCACGTCGATGCCCTCGAACTTCTCGCGAGCGGGGACGAAGAACTGATCGAACGACACGGCCGCTGGTATCTCGCCGACCGCGATCCGATCTGGCTCCGCCGCAACGCGATCCTCGTCCTCGGGAACACGGCCACTCCCGACGATCAGCGGGTGATCGAGGTGCTCGAACGAGTCGCTGCGGGCGATCAGCCGATCCTCGCCGAACATGCTCGGTGGTCGCTCAATCGTCTCGACGAACGGGCCCGCGCCGAGGTGGTCGGGGGGTCGGTCGGATGAGGCACCTCCTCGTCACCAACGACTTTCCGCCAAAGGTCGGGGGCATACAGTCGCTGCTCTGGGAATGGTGGCGACGCCTCCCGCCGGAGTCCTTCACGGTGTTGACGAGTCCGCACCGGGGCGCCGCCGCCTTCGACGCCGTCCAGCCGTTCGCAATCGAGCGGGTACGCGAACCGGTGCTGCTCCCGCATCCGTCGATGGTGTCGCGGGTGAGGGACCTCGCTGCTCGCACCGGCGCGGAACTCATCGTCCTCGATCCCGCCGTCCCGCTTGGGCTGATCGGCCCCCGACTCGGTCTGCCCTACGCCGTCGTGCTCCACGGAGCCGAGGTGACCGTCCCCGGCCGCCTCCCGGTGACGAGACCGCTCCTTTCCAGGGTGCTCCGAGGGGCGAGCCTCGTTATCTCGGCCGGCGAGTACGCCGCGATGGAGGCAGAGCGGGCGGCGCGCTGCCCCCTCCCGGTGAAGGTGATCCCTCCCGGGGTGGATGTCGAGCGGTTCCGACCGATCACGCCACTCGAGCGAGCGACCGCCCGCGCCCGCTACGGGCTTCGGCCCGACCACGAGGTCGTCGTTGCCGTCTCGCGGCTGGTGCCCCGCAAAGGCTTTGACACCCTCATCCGTGCCGCAGCGCGTCTCGCTCCGACACGACCCAACCTCCGCGTGCTCATCGCGGGCTCCGGGCGAGACGAACGCCGGCTCCGGCGCCTCGTCACCGAGACCGGTGCCCCGGTCAGCCTCCTCGGCCGCGTCCCCGATGCTGATCTCCCCGATCTCTACGCGATGGCTGATGTCGCCTCGATGCTCTGTCGCACGAGGTGGCTCGGGCTCGAACAGGAAGGATTCGGAATCGTCTTCCTTGAGGCCGCCGCCAGTGGGGTCCCGCAACTCGCCGGGCGAAGCGGGGGAGCGGCTGAGGCAGTCGAGGATGGATCGACCGGGATCATCGTGGATCGTCCGAACTCGGTGAACGACGTCGCCGCGGGTCTCAACTCGCTGCTCGATGACCCTGCGAGACTGGCCGCTATGGGAGCACGATCGCGGACGCGCGCGGTGCAGCACTTCACCTACGACCTTCTGTCGGCGCGTCTCGCCGATGCCCTGAGCGCGACATGAGCGAATCGAGCGACGCCGGAGTGATGGCCGACGCCCTCATTCGACTACACCTTGCTCTGACCGCGGTGTTCGTGGTGACCGCGGCCTACGCCGCCGCCTCGTTCTCGACCGCAGCCCAGTGGGTTGGTGCGGTCACCGCGCTCGCACTCTTCGCCGTTGGGGTCGCGACGTTCCTCTGGGGGTTCTTCAACGCGGTGCAACGATCGCGCACCGAGGAGATCTCGGTCACTCAGCTGTTCCTGCTCCTCGGTCCCTCGATTCCATCGACGGTGACCAGGGTGATGAACTCTGCCCTTGTGGTCCAGGTGATCGTGGCGCTGACCACCACCCTCGCCCGACCGAACGGCCCCGATGGCAACCCAGGGTCATCGCTCGCCGTCGGCTTCCTCGTGCCCATGCTCGGCCTCGGCCTGAATGGACTGTGGGCTGCTCATCACGGACGCTTCGAGCCGCGCCGCGCCGCTGTCACCACTCGGGAGTCAGTGATCGGGCAGAATGACGACCATGGCTGACAGCGCCTCGGAAACGATCACCATCGACGCTCCGATCGACCGGGTCTGGTCGATCGCTACCGACATCGAGGGCTACCCGGATTGGGCTCACGATGTGAAGGAGGTCGTGGTCCGTTCCCGCGACGACGAGGGCCGCCCAACCGAGGTCGAGTTCCGCGCATCGGCGCTCGGACGCAGCACCCACTACACCCTCCGCTACGACTACTCCTCCGCTCCCGGTCGACTGGTCTGGTCGATGGTGGATGGTGACATCCAACGCTCCATCGACGGGGCGTACACGCTCGAGTCGGTGGATGATTCTCGGACGCGCGTCACCTACGACCTCGCTATCGAGTTGGTCGTACCGCTTCCCGGCTTCGTGAAGCGCCGCGCCGAGCGTCGCATCCTCAACGCGGTCCGCGGTCTCAAGGATCTGGCCGAGGCCTGAGCGTGCCCGAAACCGAACCGGGGCGCCGCGCTCCGTGACCGACGGGTTCCGCCTCGGCATCGACGTCGGCGGCACGAAGTGCCTCGGAGTCGTCCTCGACGCGACCGGCGTCGTGATCGACGAGGCTCGGCAACCGACACCGCGAGGTTCTGGCAGCCTGCCACTCCTCATCGACACGCTCGCCGGCATGGTGTCCGATGTCGAGAGTCGACTCGGGCCGGTGTCGACCGTCGGTATCGGCGTGCCTGGTCTGGTGACCTACGCCGGCGTCCTGCGGGCCGCTCCGAACCTCGATGGGGTTGCCGACTTCGACGTCGCCGGTTTGCTCGGCGCGCGGCTTCAGCAACCGGTTCGGGTCGACAACGACGCGACCTGTGGCACCTTGGCGGAGTGGCGACTCGGTGCTGGTTCTGACAGCGACGACCTCATGCTCGTCACCCTCGGCACCGGTATCGGGGGAGGCGTGGTCGCTGGGGGAGCGCTCCAGCGCGGTGCGCACGGGTTCGCGGGCGAGTACGGCCACATGGTGGTCGACCCGGATGGGCCTCCGTGTCCGTGCGGTCGGCAGGGATGCTGGGAGCGTTACGCCTCAGGATCGGGGCTCGCGCGTCTGGCACGGGAGTACGCGGTTGGGCGACGGGTGTCGCGGGTGCTCGAGTTAGCCGGCGGGGATCCCGAGTCGGTGCGCGGTGAGCATGTTCAGACCGCGGCCCGAGAAGGTGATCCCGACTCGCTCCGCGTGATCGACGCCTTCGGTCGCTGGGTCGCGCTCGGTCTCGTCAACCTGACGAACATTCTCGACCCCGACCTCTTCGTGCTCGGCGGAGGGCTCGCTGCCGGATCGGATCTCTACCTCGGGCCGATCCAGCGCTGGTTCGGTGAGTTGCTCTATCAACCCGATCTGCGGCCCCACCCCCGGGTGAAATTCGCCGAGTTCGGGGAGCGCGCCGGAGCAGTCGGCGCGGCCCTGTTGCACGAGACCTGACCAACCCGACCGCCGGTAGCGTTCCGGATGTGGAGTTCCGAAGGATCACCAACCTCCCCCCGTACGTCTTCACGATCATCAACGGGTTGAAACTCGAGGCACGCCGGTCCGGCGCCGACGTCATCGATCTCGGCTTCGGCAACCCCGACATCCCGTCACCGGACATCGCCGTCGAGAAGCTCGCCGAGGCGGCGAGGAACCCACGGAACCACCGCTACTCCCTCAGTCGTGGCCTGCCGCGCCTCCGCGAGGAGGTCGCGAAGTACTACGCCAACAACTGGGGTGTGGACCTCGACCCCGAGCTCGAGATCACGAACACCATCGGTTCCAAGGAGGGGTTCTCGCACCTCATGTGGGTGCTCCTCGAGCGCGGTGACGCCGCCATCGTCCCGACCCCGTCGTATCCGATCCACATGTACGGCCCGCTCTTCGCTGGGGCCGACCTTCGTCAAGTGCCGATCCGTGGCCTGAGCAATCCCGACGATCGCGACGACTTCGAGGAGGGCTTCTTCGAGTCGCTGCATACCGCGTACGAGGTTGGCTGGCCGAAGCCGCGCGTGCTGGTGATCTCGTTCCCCCACAATCCCACGGGGGCGAGCGTGGATCTCGCTTTCATGCAGCGCGTCGTCGACTTCTGCCGCGAGCGCGAGATGATTGTCGTCCACGACTTCGCCTACGCCGACATCGGCTTCGGTGGTGTTCGCCCACCGAGCATCCTCCAGGCCGAAGGAGCCAAGGACGTCGCGGTCGAGCAGTACTCGATGACCAAGTCATTCTCGATGGCTGGTTGGCGATCGGCGTTCATGGTCGGCAACGCCGAAGTCGTTCAGGCCCTGGTGAAGCTGAAGAGCTACCTCGACTACGGCATGTTCCAGCCGGTTCAGATCGCCGCGACCGTCGTCTTCCGCGAGGAGCCCGACTACCCGAAGGAGATCTGCTCGATCTACGAGAGTCGTTGCGACACCCTGATCGACGGACTCGCGAAGATCGGCTGGGATGTGCCGAAACCTGGCGGCACCATGTTCGTCTGGGCGCCGATTCCCGAGCCCTATCGCGAGATGGATTCCGTGGAGTTCTGCTCCATGCTCGTCCGCGAGTGCGATGTCGCGCTCTCACCGGGCGTCGGTTTCGGGCCAGGGGGTGAGGGCTTCGTTCGATTCGCCCTCATCGAGAACGAGCAGCGCATCACGCAGGCCATGCGGAACCTGAAACGCGGTCTCGTCAAGCTCGGCTGACCCGCACAGCTCCGTCATACGGACGAAACGGGGCGGCCCTAGCCTGCCGCCGTGCACACCATCGTGGTCCGCGTCTGGCTCCCCGATCGCCCGGGCGCCCTCGGTCAGGTCGCGAGCCGCATCGGCGCGGTGCGCGGAGACGTACTCGGTATCGAGGTGCTCGAGACCGGAGCGGGGAACGTGATCGATGAACTCGTCGTCGTGCTTCCCGACGAGGCACTCGTCGCGCTTATGGTCAGCGAGATCGATGCGGTCGATGGCGTGTCCGTCGAACACGTCCGCACGATCGAGGGCAGCCACATCGACCCCGACCTCACGGCCCTTGCGCTGCTCGCTGAGGTCGCCGAGTCGACACCGGGCGAGCGCCCAGCGACCCTCGTCACGGCCCTCGCCGAACTCGTCGGCGCGGATTGGGCGGTGCTCCTTCGCGACGGAACCGAGATGGGGCGGGCGGGTGACGTGCCCGAGGAGCACATCCTCGACCTGTATCGCCGGGGACGGGAGCACCCGCTGTCGTCGGGTCCCGACAGCGATGTGTTCTGGTCGACCCTCCCTGATGGGCCGGTGCTGGTCGCGCGGCGCGCCGATCGGCCCATTCACACGCGTGAGCGTGATCGCGTGGACGCGATCATGAGGGTGGCCGCGAGCCTGCTCGTCTGAGCCGTCTCAGGCCTCGGCCCAACCCCGGGATCGCTCCACGGCCCGCAACCACTCGCCGTGACCGAGATCGGCCAGGGTGCGGTCGGGCTCGGGGTCGAAGGAGGCCTCGACCGACCACGCCGCGGCCAGCGACTCCTCATCGGGCCACACCCCCTCGGCGAGGCCGGCGAGATACGCGGCGCCGAGCGCCGTCGACTCGCGATCAACCGGTCGAATCACTCGGACACCGAGCTGATCGGCCTGGAACTGGAGCAGCAGATCCATCACCGAGGCCCCTCCGTCGACCCGAAGATCGGTGATGGGCACACCGCTCGCGGAGACCATGGCATCGACGACATCACGAACCTGATACGCCATCGACTCGACCACGGCTCGGGCCAGATGCGCCTTCGACGACCCCCTCGTCAGACCGCAGATGGTCCCGCGGGCCCACGGATCCCACCATGGCGATCCAAGGCCGGCGAAGGCAGGAACGACGTAGACACCACCTGAGTCGGGGACGGACGCCGCAAGCGGACCGACCTCGGCGGCCTCAGCGATGACGCCGAGTCCGTCGCGGAGCCACTGAATGGCCGCGCCGGTGACGAAGATCGCCCCCTCGAGGGCGTACGTGACTGAGCCATCGGCGAGCTGCCATGCGACGGTGGTCAGCATCCCCGGCGTCGGCTCGGGACAGGAGTCGCCGACGTTAAGCAGGATGAAGCTGCCCGTGCCGTAGGTGTTCTTGGCCTGGCCCGGGCGGAGGCAGTTTTGTCCGAAGAGCGCGGCCTGCTGATCTCCAGCGATGCCCGACACCGGTATGCCCGTCGGTAGACCCTCGGCGCCGGTCACGCAGAGCCGACCACTCGAGGGTCGCACCTCGGGGAGCGCGTCGATCGGGACCGACAGCAGATCACAGAGTTCGGGATCCCAGCGCAGGCTTCTGATGTCGAAGAGCATCGTTCGCGACGCGTTGGTCACGTCGGTGAGATGCTCGGCTCCCGAGGTCAAGCGGTAGATCAACCAGGAGTCGATCGTGCCGAGGGCGAGCCGGCCGTCAGTGGGGAGCGAGCGCTCGCGGATCAGCCACTCGAACTTGGTTCCGCTGAAATACGGATCGAGCACGAGTCCCGTTCGGCTCCGGATGAGTTCGAGGTGCCCCGAGGCTGCGAGGGCATCGCATCGGTCCGCGGTGCGCCGGTCTTGCCACACGATCGCCGAGCCGAACGGCTCCCCGGTCGTGCGGTCCCAGGCGACGACCGTCTCACGCTGATTGGTGATCCCGATGGCGGCGACGGTGTCGACGCCTACCGCGGCGATCACCTCCGACAACGTCGTGACCACCGCGGCCCAGATCTCTTCGGCGTCGTGCTCGACCCACCCCGGGTTCGGGAAGTGCTGGGTGAACTCCCGGTACGAGGCGACCGGGGGTCTCCCGTCGGTGAACACCGCCCGCGACCGGACGCCGGTCGTGCCGGCGTCGATGGCGATGACGCAGGTGTCGCTCATGAGGCGATCGTACCCTCGGGCCTTCAACCGCCTCAGCGGCGCGGTCGTCCGCCACCCGTGCGTTTCGTCGGCGCCGGGCGTGGTCGCCGGATCGGTTCCGGCTCCGGATCAGCGACGGCGGGACGAGCTCGGCGCAGTCGCTCTCGCTTGTACCCGAACTTCGCGAGCACCGCGCCGAAGGCCACATACAGCGGACCCGACACGAGTAGGCCAGCTACGGCGCCGAGCCGGTCCGCTCCGTCGATGACGACGACGAGCACCACGAGCATGACCACGACGTAGACGAGCCACTCCCTTATGAGCCGGCCCCAGGGGACCGGACGACTCGAATCCCACGCCACGCGTTCGTTCTAGCAGCGCTCACTCGTAGTATCCGAGTGGTGCGCGTGGGAGTCCTGACGGGGGGCGGAGACTGCCCCGGCCTGAACGCCGTCATCCGCGCCATCGTGCGCAAGGGAGAACGAGTGCTCGGCGATGACATCGTCGGATTCCTCGATGCGTGGGATGGCGTCATGGATCGACGGACCATGCCACTGACCGTGGAGAGCATGCGGGGGAGCCTGCCGCGCGGTGGCACGGTGCTCGGGACGCGCCGCGGGAGCCCTCTCGATCACGCCGATGGGGTCGAGCGAGTTCGATCCACCATCCATGATCTTGGACTCGATGGCATCGTGGTGATTGGCGGCAATGGCTCGCTCACCGTCGCCGAGTTGCTGTTTCGAGAGCACAACATTCCCGTTCTCGGCGTGCCGAAGACCATCGACAACGACATCGTCGGCACCGATCTCACCTTCGGCTTCAACACCGCTGTGCAGATCGCCACCGACGCGATTGACCGGCTGCACACCACCGCTGAGAGTCACGACCGCGTGATGGTCGTCGAGGTGATGGGTCGAAACAGCGGATGGATCGCGACGCACGCTGGTATCGCCGGTGGCGCGACGGTCGTGCTCGTGCCCGAGCATCCGTTCGATATCGATCAGGTCTGCGAGCGCCTCACCCGACGCCACAGCCGAGGTCGGTACGCCTCGATCGTGGTAGTCGCCGAGGGAGCGGTTCCGGCGGACGGGTCCCTCGCCGGCGGATCGGACACCTCAGTCGATCAATTCGGGCACGCTCGTCTTGGTGGTATCGGGCACATCGTCGCGGACGAGATCGGTCGACGCACCGGTTTCGAGACCCGCCCTGTGCTGCTCGGGCACGTGCAACGCGGCGGTACGCCTACGGCCTTCGACCGGGTGCTCTCGACACGCTTTGGTGTGGCGGCCATCGATGCCGTGCACGCCGGATCCTGGGGCTCGATGGTCGCGCTCAGGGGCAACGAGATCGTGACGGTCCCTCTATCGGAGGCGGCCGGCCGGAGTCGCCCTGTCGACATGGCGCTGTTCACCGACGTCGCTGAGATCTTCTTCGCCTGAGCCTCACACTCGCGCCGGTAGGACCGGATAGTCCGGTTGCGCCGAGACAGCGAAACCCGGAAAGTCATACGAGCGCAGCAGGCCGGTCGTCGTCGCTCCATCCGAGCGCGGCCATGGGAAGCGCTGCCCATTCACGGTCAACTGCACCGCGTCCACCCCGACGATGTCGGTGGCCGTGAACACGATCTGCGCGACGGCGAGCGTCAGTCCAGACCCGGACAACTCGGCGATCGCCGGGGAGAGGTCGACGTAGAGCACCGATCCCACCGACCGGGTGCTCAGCACCTCGAGCTCGGCGGGAAGAGCGGAGCTGAGCGGCAAAGAGAGTTCATCCTCGGTGGGTCCGGCCACGAGTGCCGCGAGCAGGTCGTCTCGGGTTCCCGATGATCGGGTCACCGAGCGAACCTGACGGGGCTCAGTCGGTGTGAGGAGATAGATCCGCGCGTCACCCCCCGAGACGCCAGCGGCCGAGATCGGGGAAGCGGGGAGTGAGCGGTCCTCGATTGGGATGTCCCGCGGGGCGGCATCGGGGCGGATACCGCATCCGGTGCCGATGGTGACGATGACGGCGATCGCGACGAGGTGATGACGAGGTCGGATCATGAGTCGTCACCGAGATCCTCAGCAGGGAGTTCGATCACGAAGTTCGATCCGAGTCCCTCCGGTCCCGTCTCCACCCAGACCGAACCGGAGTGAAGTCGAACATGCTCGGCGACGAGCGCGAGTCCGAGACCGGCGCCGTCGTTGTCGCGACGCCGCCCGGCTCCGCCACCGCGGGCGAACCGCTCGAAGATGAGACGTCGTTCCTCGTCAGGGACACCGGGACCGGAGTCTGAGACCTCGATACGAACCCGAGTGATCTCGGCGTCGGCGGCGGGGACACCGACGCGGACGCGGGCCGAGCCACCACCGTGGATACGGGCGTTGTCGATCAGGTTGGCGATCACGCGGGCGAGTCGGCGTCGGTCACCGGTGATGAGCGTGTTCTCGGCTCGTTCTTCGACGACGACTGGGGTATCAGGGAGTGAACTCACCGCGACCGCCTGAGTGACGAACTCGGCGGTGAGCAATTCGTCGAGGTTCGGTCGGACCGCGCCGGCGTCGAATCGGGAGATCTCGAGCAGATCCTCGACCAGGGTCCGGAATCGAGCGACGTCGCTCGACAGCAGGTCGACGGCGGCCCGCGCGCGGTCGGGCATCTCGTCGCGACGACCCTCGATGACCTCGATCGACGCTGCGAGGGTCATGAGCGGTGAGCGCAGTTCATGGCTGACATCGGAGGCGAAGCGGGCGTCGCGCTCGATGCGCTCCTGTAGGGCGCGGGCCATGTCGTTGAAGGAATCAGCGAGGGCGCCGAGATCGGGGTCGGCGGTCGCCGCGAGGCGGGTCTCCAAGCGACCTCCGGCGATCGCCTTCGCCGCCATGGCGGCATCGGCCACCGGTCGCACGGCGCGCCGCGAGAGCACGACTCCGGCGACGATGGCGAGAGCGATCGTGATTCCGCCGGCGAGGTAGAGGGAGAGTTGGACGCTCTGCAGGGTCGTCGAGACGTCATCGAGCGTGAAGAACTCGAAATAGGCGGCGCCCTCCGCGAGTGGCCAACCGACGACGACGTGGGGTTCGCCCTCGACATCGGTGATCATCCGAGCCGGGATCACATCGTCGATCACCCGGTCGACGAGCGACTGAGGTAACGCGACCTCCTGATACCGGTTGCTCGATGCCCACCATTGGTCGTTCGACCAGATGATGGCGCGCTGCACTCCGAGGGACTCGAGGGCGTCGATCGCGGGTTGGGCTGATGGCGCTGGCCCTCGCAGATTGTTCTGCACGGTTTGCGCGTTTCGACGGGTCGCCTCGATTCCGGCTGACTCCGTCTGTTGGACGACGTTCGAGCGGGTGAGGGCGTACGTCGCTCCAGCGAGCAACACGGCGAGCACCGCGGAACCGAGGGTGAAGATGAGCAGGATGCGCCGGCGGAGTCCGCCTCGGAGGCCTCGACGCAGCGCCGTCCGTCGGGGAGGGGTGTCGTCGGGGGTCCGAGGGGTGGGCGCCTCGGCGACGAGCGTCACGTTTGAAGTCGGTAGCCGAGACCCCGGACGGTGACCACGTGCCGCGGGTTTGCCGGATCGGCCTCGATCTTGGTGCGGAGACGACGGACGTGCACGTCGACGAGGCGGCCGTCGCCGAAGTAGTCGTAGCCCCACACCTTGTCGAGCAGCGCCTCCCGCGAGAACACCTTTCCGGGATTGTCCGCGAGTTCGCACAGCAGCCGGAACTCGGTTTTGGTGAGGTGCACCTCCGATCCGCCACGAAGCACTTTGCCCTCGTCGGGTACCAACTCGAGATCGCCGAAGACCAGGCGGGCGTGGGGGGTGGAACCGGGACGCGCGCGACGCAGCAGGGCGCGGATACGCGCGGACAGCTCCTTCGGAGCGAAGGGCTTGGTCAGGTAATCGTCAGCCCCGGCCTCGAGCCCGGCGACGATGTCGTGGGTGTCGTTGCGGGCGGTGACCATGACGACCGGCACATCGCTCGATCGTCTGATCCCGCGACAGAGCTCGAAGCCATCCATGCCCGGCAGCATGATGTCGATCAGCACGACATCGGGTGGGGTCGTCTGAAAGATCGCGACAGCGTCCTCACCGCTCTCGGCCTCGTCGACGGTCCAGCCCTCATCCTCGAGCGCGAGTCGGACCGCGGTCCTGATGCGCTCGTCGTCTTCGACGGTGAGGATTCTCGTTCCCACCGGCACAGTCTGCCCGATACGAGACCCGGTTACCCGTCGCTCGGGATGTCGCGCGCCTTGACGAGCAGATCGAGCATCCTGTCGTGCACACCGGGCGAGCAGGCGAGCACCGACCCGGGGTGGGCGGGCGCTCCGGCGAGGTCGCTCACCGTGGCTCCCGCTTCAGCAGCGATCAGGAGTCCGGCCGCCACGTCCCATTCGTTCAGATGCTCCTCGTAATAAACGTCGAGGGACCCGTCGGACAACAGGCAGAGATCGACGGCGGCCGATCCGGTTCGGCGAATGTCGCGCACCTCGCCAATGAGCCTGGCGACGGTCCCTGCTTGGCGGGATCGCAACTCGGGGGAGTACCCGAAACCGGTGCCGACAAGGGCGAGGTTGATCTGATCGACCGAAGACACCGAGATTGGCCGATCGTCGCGTGTCGCGCCGCCCCCGAGATGCGCGGAGTAGACGCGGTCGAGGGCCGGGAGCACGACCGCCCCAGCAATGGTCGTTCCGTTGAGGGCCACCGCCACGGACGTCGCCCACAGGGGCAGGCCATAGGCGAAGTTGGTGGTGCCATCGATCGGATCGATCGACCAGCGATAACCGGAGTTTCCGGGGCTCGAGCCCTCCTCCTCGCCGACAATGGCGTCCCCTGGTCGTTCCCGCTCGAGGGTGGCGCGGATCGACCGCTCGGCGGCGAGATCGTGCTCGGTCACCATGTCGGTGCGAGAGGACTTGGTCGCCGCAGCCGGGGTCCGGTCGCCGCGGCCCTTCAGCGCGACCGAACCGGCTTCGCGGGCGAGCCGCTCACACAGGATCCTGAGTTCGTGCGCCGATGGAGGGTCGCCGGTACTCACGGAGCGTGCCCGGCGCGTTCCCGGTCGTAGATCTCACGCCACTCGCCCATGGCGCGGAGGGCGAGGACGCCGACCACGGCCATACCAAGAGCAGCGCTGGTCGCCCCGACCACGAGACCGAGGGCAGTAGGGGTGCCGCAGTCTCCGGAGCACTGGATGTCGACGAGCGAGTGGCCGATGAGTCCGCCGGCTAAGCCACCGAGGAGCACCCCCACGAACGCGACGGCGCGCGCGGTCACCGACGGAAGCGCCGACAGTCGTCGATTACCCAGTGATGGCGCCGGACCGTTCATCGAGCGGAACCTATCGCCGCGCGTCCGGTCGGTCGACGTGGGAGTATCGAGCCGATGAGCGGAGCCGGGCAACCGCGCGTGATCCTCCACGTCGACATGGACGCCTTCTATGTCTCCGTCGAGTTGCTCCGACGACCCGAGCTCGTTGGACGTCCGGTCGTCGTGGGTGGCGACGGAAGCCGTGGGGTGGTGGCAGCCGCGTCCTATGAGGCGAGACGACACGGAGTTCACTCCGCGATGGCGTCGATCACGGCCCGTCGACGCTGCCCCGACGCGGTCTTCCTTCCGGCGGACCATCGCCGATACGCCGAGGTGAGCACCGAGGTTCGGGCGGTATTCGATTCGATCACGCCGCTCGTCGAACCCCTCGCGCTCGACGAGGCCTTCCTCGATGTCACCGGCGCGCGCGCCCTCCTCGGCGAATCGCTCGAGATCGCCCATCTCGTTCGGACTCGGGTGGCCGATGAGGTGGGACTGACGTGCTCGGTCGGGGTGGCGAGCAACAAGTTCGTCGCCAAGTTGGCGTCGGTCGAAGCGAAGCCGATCGCGGCTCCCGACGGCGTACGGCCAGGTCGCGGCGTCGTGCTCGTCGAACCGGGCCACGAGGCGTCGTTCGTCGCCGGTCTCGCGGTGGAGCGTCTCTGGGGTGTCGGCCCGAAGACCCTCGAACGACTCCACGCCATCGGGATCCGGCGCGTCCCTGACATCGTCAGCGCGCCACCGGGCCTGCTCGAGGCGCGTATCGGAGCCTCGGCTGCTGCTCACCTTCGACGGCTCGCCCTCGGTCTCGATGATCGGCCAGTCGAGGTCGACCGGGGAGCGAAGTCGATCGGCCAGGAGGAGACGTTCGAGAGCGACCTCTCGGACCTCGTCGCCGCCCGAGTAGAGGTGGTGAGGCTTGCCGACGCCGTTGCCGCGCGACTTCGCTCATCGACCCTGGCGGCCCGAACCGTCACGCTCAAGGCAAAGTTCGCCGATTTCCAGACGGTCACACTCTCAGTGATCCCCGGTGAGCCCGCAG
>VMBT01000668.1_pt1 | contig 20789 bp, 6 predicted proteins | sample 4404301 | NCBI WGS metagenome assembly VMBT01 (sample SAMN12238535, study PRJNA552566) | marine metagenome | isolation source: Coastal seawater | place: USA: coastal Georgia, Sapelo Island | collected 2008-08/2009-08
GCCGCTCCTCTAGAGGTTGTCTCAATACCTCTAGTACAGCTCGTTTGAACTCAGGGAGTTCATCAAGGAAGAGCACTCCATTGTGCGCAAGGGATATCTCACCGGGTTGAGGATTGGTGCCGCCTCCAACGAGTGCCACGTCACTGACCGTATGGTGCGGGTTTCGGAATGGCCGCCTCACGATCACGCCATTGAATGTCCCTACTTGTCCGGCCACACTGTGGATCTTCGTGGTTTCCAGAGATTCGTCCTCGGTAAGCAGCGGCAGAATCCCGGGCATTCGTTTGGCCAGCATTGTTTTTCCTGAACCGGGGGGGCCGATCAATATAGCATTATGACCTCCAGCTGCAGCGATCTCCAATGCTCTTTTGACGTTCTCTTGGCCTTTGACCTCTGATATATCAGGAAACGAACGATTATCCTTTTCGTTGAGTGCATCTCTCATACTGATCCGAACAGGATCACGTTGGAGTTCATTGATGCAGAAATCGATGATATCCGCCAGGTGATCGAATCCATAGACGTCTATTCCTTGTACTACGGCGGCTTCCCGAATATTGGATTGCGGGACGATCAAAGACTTGAATCCGGCGTTCCTTGCTTCTATTGCCGTGACTAGAGCTCCCTTAACAGCTTGTATGCTTCCATCCAGTCCAAGTTCTCCAACGATGAGCATTTGTTCAAGAATTGCGGCATCGACATGTCCATTTACGGCCAGGAAGGCCAATGCGATCGCGAGATCGTAAATAGAGCCCTCCTTCTTAAGATCCGCGGGAGCCATATTCACGATATACCCTTTACGTGATATTCTGTATCCCACATTCTCCAGAGCAGTACCTACCCGGAACAGGCTCTCTTTTACGGCGTTGTCCGGTAACCCCACGATATACGTTTTGGTGCCCTTACCGCTATTCACCTCTACAGAGACCACAGCCGCTTCCAAACCTTGCAATGCCGTGCTATAGGTTTTCACCAACATAGATTATTTTAGCGTGCAAGTACGTTTAGAGATATAAAACACCTCCGACGAACGGAGAATAGAATACTGCTATGAAGAGATTATTCGGAATTTTTGCTGTGATGGCTGCTTTATTTGCTTTCAAGAGTGACACCTCATCAGATGCCAAGCACCATCCAAATGATATTATTGGCACTTATCTGAGCCAGGATAAGGATTCTAAAGTCAGAGTGTTCTTAGCGATGAATGATAAGTACTCAGGCAAAGTGGAATGGCTAAAGGAACCAAACGATCAATACGGAAAACCAAAACGCGACCACAAGAACCCCAATCCCGATAAACGCGACAGAGCCAGACTAGGATTAGTGATCTTGAAAAATTTCGTGTATGATCCAGGGGATGACCGCTGGGAAGGCGGAACTGTCTATGACCCTAAATCAGGTAATACGTACAGTGGGTATATCTATTACGACAGTAAAGACAAGAAAAAACTTCACCTGCGCGGATATGTACTTGGAATGCCATTCTTGGGCAGAACGGCTACCTGGGAAAGAGTAGATTGAACTAGGATCTGATCGCGGATACGATCTCTTCACTCATCGGTTCAGTCTTTGTTCCGAAGTACGCCATCAGTTCACCATTTTCGGAGATCAAGAATTTATTGAAATTCCAGGTGATGCTGTAATCTGCTTTCTTATTGAAGCGCTCAGACGTCAGCCATGTGTAAACCGGGTGCTGGTCTTCACCCTTCACATCGATCTTCTCTGAAAGAGGAAAAGTAACTCCGTAGTTTTTATCGCAAAATTCTCGAATCTCATCACTGTTTCCGGGTTCCTGAAATAAGAACTGATTGCATGGGAATCCAATGATCTGAACTTGACTCCCATATTCTTCGTGCAACTTTTGAAATCCCTCATACTGGTATGTATATCCGCACTTGCTGGCTACATTCACTATCAGGATCTTCTTTCCCTTGAATGAATTCATCTTCATGATGTTCTCCCCATCCAAAGATTTGAATTCAAGATCATAGAAATTCTCAGGAACAGACTGATTCAAAGCTTGAGTTTCTGCGTCAGAGGAACTCTTCTTAGTTCTGCTGCTGCAAGACATAACAACAAACAACAATGCGAATAGACCAATTAAGGTCAATACTACCTCTTTCATGGCCATTTTAACACGTTTATAGAAGGTTTGTTCTATCGACAGTACAAATTCGTGTAAATAAAAAAAGGAGGCTCAAATGAGCCTCCTTTTAATTTTATTCGTTTTTGGATTATCTCTGAAGAATTTTGAATTCTACACGACGGTTCTCGCTGAGAACGTCTGAAGAAGGCTCACCTTCACCGTAACCTTTGACTTCCAATTGTGACTCATCTACACCTTTGTTGATGAGGTAGTCACGTACAGCGTTTGCACGCTTATTGGATAACCAAGTGTTGTAAGAAGCAGAACCTCTTTCATCCGCGTGACCAGCAACCTCGATCTTGATACCTGAATTCTCTTTCAGGATCTTGGTCAAGATATCCAATTCCGTACCATCTACGTCATTGATATCCCATTTGTTGGTAGCGAAGTACACGTTTTTGAAAGCGAACACTGTTCCATCACTCATCTTCATGTCGTTAGGACCAGCTTTTGGACGACCGAGCTCATCGAACAGATCCATGAAATCATCAAAACCTTTCAGCTTATCCTTGATCTCTTGGATATCGTCGTCGTTTCCTTCGATCTCTCCTTTGTTCTTCTCAATGTTATCGCGGTTCTCATCAATTTCCTGACCGAGCGAATCTATACTCTCATCATTCTCTTTGATCTTATCGTCAATATTCTTGAGTTTCTTCTTCAATTCCGGATCTTCCATTACAGAACCTCCGAATTCATATCCAACCATTACCTCGTGTGCACCACGAGTGTAAGTTTTGAGGTCGATACCAGATCCACTATGCAACGCAAAATCGTAAGCATAACCCGCAACGATCTGATTGGCGACTTTGAGTCCGGCACTAACAGTAGCAGCATATGCGCTTCTGTACATAGCACCTAACCAGTACTTCTTCATGTAGCTCATACGAGCGTTGATATCGTACTGAAGTGGGGCGCCAGGAACCACACGAACCATAGCAATTGGCTCAAGATTCCAGACACCATCACCATTGATATCCCAATCATAGCTTACGTGACCTATAATGTGTCTGGCCAGATCGTATGATGCATCGTTTCTGTTGAAATCGATCTTGTTTACCAGAGACTCATATGCCAGATTTCCGGCAATGATCTGGGGAACAGTAACACCGATATTCAACGTCTTATAGTTATAGTTCACACCGAAGTTCGCATCGAACCCAGTTGCATTCTGATAACTATTAGCGAGCACCGGATCCATCACATCTTGTCCTTCCAATTCGAAGAAGTCGATGCGATTATTCAACACACCCAAGCTCAGACCAAAGTTCAGGGTCTGATCGGCATCCAGTCGCAGACCGTAACGGTATGCTGCCTGAGCGCCGGTGATATTGAACTCCCCTGCTTGATCGTGGTAGATACCAAGACCTAGCCCAACGTTTCGGTTTTTCATCGGTCCGTCAACAGTGAACGCCGTCGTTTTAGGCGCACCAGGGATATTGTTCCACTGGTTTCTGTTGACCAGGATGATCTGACCGTAATCGTTGTTTCCGGCAAGTGCAGGATTGTACAAGAATCTGTTGTAGTAGTAGTGACTATACAATGGTACCTGCTGTGCAAGTGCATCGTTCAGCCCGAATACTGCAATGGCGATTAAAACAATGATTCTTTTCATTTTTCTATTCATTTTGATTTGCGGGTGTGTCAATTATTAATTCTTGATCAAGTTGATCGCGCCTTTGTACACGGTGTCTGGATGATCAGGATGCGTGATCACGTAGTAGTACGGACCATCTGGCAACATCTTACCATTATCCTGATTCGTTCCATCCCATGGGTTGTTGAAGTAATTATTACCCTCGTACACGATCATACCGTAGCGGTTGAAGATGACTACCTCAGCTTCTGGGTAAGCCCAGATGTTTTCGATAGCCCAAGTATCGTTCATACCGTCTCCGTTAGGAGTGATCAAGTTGTAAGGACGCAGGTTGAAGTCGTCGAGTACGATGACTGTGACTGTAGCAGTCTCAGTACATCCGAATCCGTCAGTTACTTCAACTGTGTAGATCTGATCTGCTGCGAGGAATTGTGATGTAGTTACAGTAGTACCCACATTCGATCCTTCGAGGAAGTCAGATCCGCTTGGATCCCATACGAAGCTTGACTCGTTCAACTGATAACCTGTGGCAGATGCATTCAGATCGATCGACTGACCTTTAGAGATCGTGTCGATGTTCTGAGTGATCTTATCACGTGGCCATGCATCCACAACCGGGATAGGCTCAACAAGTACGTAGACTGAATCGCTATTGTAACATACTGTACCCAGAGTCGATACTGAGATCGTCACTTTGTACATTCCTGTAATGCTAGCGAATACGTTGTCTACTCCAGTAGCGATCGTATCACCGTTGCGCTCCCAATCCCAAGTTCTGGCATCAGATCTTGCTGACAACTGGATGCTATCACAACCACCAATGTGTTGTGAATCGTTTGGTACAAGCTCGACATCAGGCAGAGCGATCACGATCGCATCTGTAGTAGTTGAGTCTGTACAACCTTTATCCGTTTTAACTCTCAGACCTACATTGTAAGTACCTGGCTCAGCATAAGTGTGAGTTGGGTTTCTCAGTCCTGAGAAGTTATCGTCGTCAAAGTTCCAGAAGTACTCTACGATCGCACCGGTAGGTACGCTAGAGCTGTTCACGAACACGCTAGTTTCACCGATACATACCGGATCAACACTGAACGATGCAGTTGGGTTAGGATGAACTGTCACGCTTCTGTTGATAGTGTCACGACATCCGTTATTGCTAGTTGCAACAAGCTCGATGTTAAAGTCACCGAATCCAGTGAACGTGAAGCTAGGATCCTTCAGGTTAGAAGTACCTTGACCATCGAAATCCCATTCGTAAGTCATAGTACCATACCCGATCGCAGAAGTATTGATGAACTGCATTGCATCGTCCTCACAAACAGGCTCTGCAACGAAGTTCGCTTCAGGAAGAATGTAAATGATCACTTCCTTACTTACTGTATGCGTACATCCGTTAACAGTAGTAACAGTAAGAGTCACATCGTATGTACCACTGGTTGCGTAGTTATGTGTTGGGTTCTGATCAGTAGATGTAGAACCGTCACCGAACGTCCAGAACCAGCTTACGATACTTCCGTTTGCTACAGATGAACGATCAGTAGCGCTGAAGGTCTCATTCTGACATACATTATCGAATGTGAAGTCAGCAGTTGGGTTATCGTAGATAGTAACTGTTTGAGTCACTTCACCACGACATCCGTTATCAGACCATGCAACAAGTGTTACGTTGTATGTTCCAGCATCCGCGTAAGCGTGTGTTGGATCCGGAGTAGATGATGAGTCACCATCTCCGAAGTACCACTTGTATGTAGTGATCGTTCCTTCTGGAATAGAGCTGTTGTTCACAAAGTTCACAACTGTATCCTCACACTGGTTGTTAGCAGTGAATGCTGCCACAGGGTTCGGAGTTACTCGTGCAGAAGCTGTGCTAGACAGATCTGAATTGATACATCCGTAAGTTGTATTCTCGATGCTTACGAGATCAACAGTGATGAATGTTGGGTTACCAAGGTAGTTAGAACCTGGAACGGTGAAGTCAAAGTCACCAGGACCTGTTCCTGTTACCGGAGTAGCAACCAATACACCATTTCTAGTGTAAACCACTGCCCATCCGTCAGTCGCTCCTACGTTAGATACGTGCAGTGTGAATGTTGCTGCTTCACCTGGACAAACCTTAGCATTAGATGTTACTGTTGCTTCAGGTTCCGGGATCACAGTTACAGTCACAGTATTAGAGTAAGCACCAGCACATGGTCCACTCTGTACGTATACTCTGTATGAAGTAGTCTGGATGAGATTCGTTACTGTCAGAGTATTAGTCATGTTAGACGTTACCGTCCAAGTAGAACCACCATCTGTAGAGTACTCCCATTGTTTAACGTCTCCGGTGTTACCAGTCAATGTCAGTGTAGCACTTCCACCGTAACATACCGTAGTAGAGCTTGCACTCAATGTACCAGGTACAGTAGTAGGACTCACGTCGATCGTATGAGTTTCACTCAGAGTTGTTTGACAACCAGGAGCAGGTACGATCTCGATGCTTGTAAGTGCAATCACAGCAGTAGTTGGGCTAGCAGCTCTCAGTGAATTCACTGAGAAGATACCAGAACCAGTTCCTGTAACTGTAGCAGCAGCTACACCATCGATAGTATAATCAAGTTCCCAAGCTACACCAGTTGCAACATCGTCAACCGCAACCTTGAAGCTGATGAGGTCATCCTCACACAGGCTGTCAGGAGCGCTGTCGATAGTAGCAGTTGGGTTAGGAATAACTGTTATAGTAGCTGTTCCGGACAAGGTGTTTTCACAACCAAGACCATTAGTAACTGCGATGTGTGTCAACACGATCTGAGTTGTCTTAGTATATGGTCCGAGGTTGATCGTACCGCTTGTTCCTGAACCGCTATATGTCATAGCCGTTCCATTATCAGTGTAACTCAATGTCCAGGTAGCATTGCTTGGCACATTTCCTACGTTCACAGTGATCGTAGTAGATGAACCAGAGCAGATGTCCTGAGTAGGATTAGTAATTGTTACTGTAGGCAAGGCTTGTACATCTATGAGCTTAGCTGTAGAGAATACTGCATCGCATGCACCATTCTTCACTTCAACTCTGAACCAAGTTCTGCGAGTCAGGTTAGTGAATGTGTGTGACGCTGAAGTATTGGCAATGTCGTAGAAGTTCACACCATCTACAGAGTACTGCCATTTCAGGATAGTTCCTCTGTGACCGCTTACGGTAAGAGTACTTCCTTCATTGTAGCATACTGTATCTACACCGCTGATAGTTCCACCAAGTGAAGTAGCATCAACATTGATAGTAATTGAATCTGTAAGTGCTGCAGTACAGTTCGGAGTAGAACCTGTGTTGGTGATAGAGACAAGTCTCACACCATTTGCACCTACGGTGTTCAGAGCACCGATGTTGAATGAGTACTGACCAGGACCAACTCCGTTCGTAGACTGAGTAGATCCGTTGTTCACTCTGTAAAGGAGCGTCCAGCTCTCACTTGTATTGATATCAGATACCAGTACAGTGATCTGTGGGTTCGTTCCGACACAAACATCAGATGGATAGTTCACGATCGTAGCATCTACGTCAGGAATAACCGTGATCGTAGTTGTTTGATTGTTCGTGAGGTTCAGGTTAGCACACAATGGAGCTCCTGAAGTGATCACTATCGTTTGAAGTGTGATATCAGTAGTAGCTGTCAGGTTATCAGTGAAGATCGTATCTGTTCCTGAACCGTTACCAGTTACAGTCTTCGTAGTAGAACCTTCGAGATATTTCAATGTCCAAGACTGGCTAGCCATTACGTTAGATACTCGGTATACAACGTAAGTAGAGCTTCCTTCACAGAGGCTGTTTACACCAACTGCGTCGATCTCAGCCAATGGCAATGGACGAACAACAATTTGTACTGTAGTTGAGTACTCAGCATCACAAACTCCGCTTTGTACAAGGACTCTGTAGACCGTAGTCTTAGTCAAGTCACTGTAGTTATAGCTTGCACCTGTGTGGCGGATCGCAGTCCAAGTAGTACCACCATCCTCAGAGTATTCCCAGCGGATAACATCTCCGATCGCATCAGCTCCAAGAGTCAATGTACCGGAATTGTCGTCGTAACATACAGTGTCTACACCGCTAAGTGTACCACCGTTTGTTTCTGGGCTCACCCAAACTGTATCCTCATCAGTAGGCAGGTAACGACATCCAGTAGTCAAGTTACGGATATCAGTCAGACGTACCACTGAAGGATCAACTGTCAGAGGTTGAGTTGAGAAGTTGAAGCTTCCAGCTCCAGTTCCGTCAACTGAGTCGAGGCCACCACCATTGATAGACCACCATACTCTCCAGTTGTCGTTGCTTCTCACATTATCAACTACCAGCTTACCGGAAGCAGAGTTTCCAGTACAAACTGTGTCTTCAAGCGTATTGATAGTTACTGCAGGAAGTTCATTCACTTCTACAGTAGCAGTTGCATTGTTGTTGAGGTCATCGTTAGAACACTGTGGTGAACCAGATGTCATCCAGATTTTCTTAAGGGTAACATCAGTAGTTGTAACCAAAGTGTTAGTGATAATCACACCGCTAGTCAGAGGACCGTTAACAGTCAATGTATCTGTCACAGTACCTGCGAGGTAAGATACTCTCCAATCCTCACCATACGTGTTAGATGCTGTTACAGTCAATCTTGCAGTCTCACCGGCACAGATAGTATCTGAACCGCTGATCACAGCAACTGGCAATGGATTCACATTGATCGCGATAGCAGTAGCTGCTGCTTCGGCACACTCACCGTTGCGCATTACAACTCGGAACAATGTAGTATCCGTCAGATCCGTATAGTTATGGAATGTGTCAGAGTTCACGATAGAGCTCCAGCTTGAACCTCCATCAGTAGAAGACTCCCAGTTCACAACGTCACCGTTACCACCGAAGTAAGTAACTGTTCCGCTGTTGTCACCGTAACATACTGTAGCGCTATTGAGCATAGTACCTGGAGAAGAGATCGCATCGATCAACAGAGTACCAGTTGAGCTCAGAGTAGAGTCACAAGAAGTAGTGTTGTTCACGATATGATTCAATTCAACAGTGTATGAATCCTGCACTGGGTTCACAGCTGCGATCTTACCGTAGTTCACAGTGAACGTACCAGGACCAGATCCGCTGTAAGTCAGTCCGCTTGCAGTGTTATCGATGTCATAAGTAACTGTCCAGCTCTCACCGCTGCGTACATTACCAACTGTGATATCAAATGTTACATCTGAGGTTTCACAGATCGGAGAGTTCACAGAGTTCAAGGATGCGTATGGACGCTGGTTCACTTGAACTGTTGCAGTTCCTTTATTATCCAGATCATCATTCACACATTGTGGAGTTCCACTTACTGTGCGAATCTCTGTAAGAGTCACATCCGTATTAGTGATGATACCAGGAACAGTCAGAGTAAATGTACCAGTACCAGTACCAGTCAGCGTTTTGCTAGTAGTACCTTCCAGGTAATCGATCTCCCAATCCTGAGTAGAACCTACATTGCTTACAGTTACAGTAAGGTCTGCAGTATCACCAGAACAGATCACAGTAGAACCAGAGATGGTAGCTACCGGAAGTTCTCTTACTTCAACAGTGATCTCATTAGATCTCATAGTATCACAAACACCATTCTGGTAGATCGCACGGTAAGACGTGGTCTCAAGGAGGTTCATGATATCCAGCGTAGTGCTGCTGTTCGCGATGGTAGTCCAAGCACCAGTACTTGCAGGTCTGTATTCCCATTCTACGATACGTCCTTCCTTAGTTGTACCACTTACCTCATTGAGAGAAGTAGAGCTTCCTTTACAGATCGTATCCGGAGCTTCGATCATACCAGCCACAGTTGGCTTGTAGATGTAGATGTTCCAATCATCTGTATCGTCAGACTTACATCTTCCGAGGTTAGAAGTATTCAGGATCTCAGTCAAGCTAATGATCGCAGACTGAGCTGTATTAGGATCGAAGTCAGTATGAGTCAATGTAGTAGGTCCAGATCCGTAGAGAGTGTCGATATCACCTTCGAGAGTATAGAGCAATCTCCAGTTGTCACCAGCCTTCACATTGTACACACTCACAGTGAATGTGATCTCATCTTCTTGACACAGTGTATCAGGACCTGAAACGATACTAGCATTTGGCAAGTCGATCACAGTGACCGTAGCCTTAGCAACGTTACTCAAGTCGTTAGAACAAGATGGCTGCCCGCTCAACGGATCAACATTTGTGATCGTTTGCAGCTCAACATCTGTAGTCGTAGACAAAATGCCAGTATTCAGATCAAATGTCTGTGGCATGCTAGTCAGACGATATCCTGCGGTCTTAGATACAGAACCTTCAGTATAAACGATAACCGCACTGTCACCAGCATCTACATTATCGATAGTTACACTAAGTGTAGCTGTCTCACCTGCACAGATCGTATCTGTTGCAGCCTGAGTAGAGATAGTTGCTGTTGGGAGTGGTTTTGGAGTGGCAGTGATCACATTAGAGAATGCGACATCACATACACCATTCTTATAAACCGCTCTGTACTCAGTAGTATCAGTGAGTGTAGAGAAGCTCAGCGTTTGAGTAGTATTACCTACAGTAACCCAAGCGCTAGTTCCTTTCACTCGGCTCTGCCATTCGATGATAGCTCCAACACCGGATGCTACCTCGCTGATAGAACCAGAACCTCCGTAACATACAGTCACGTCAGCAGCAATGGTACCCGCTACAGTCGGCGCATCAACGTCGATAGTAACCGTTTGTCCAATAGTGGTCATACACATTTCTGCATTCGAAGTATTCGTGATACTCTTCAGCTCGATAGACTCAGTTGTTGCAGTCACACCACGTGCAGTGTTGATGGTAACAGATCCCGAACCGTTTCCGGTGATCGTTGTATCGTTTCCATCCTGAGCGTATACCAATGACCAAGAATCATTAGTAGGTACATCAGACACATTGAACACAATAGTTGCTGACTCACCTTCACACAATCTAGCATCGTAAGATGTGATAGATGCATTTGGAGCAGGCTCAACTTCAATAGTGATAGCTCCACTCAGGTTTTGACCGCAGAACAATCCACCGTCTGTAACTCGTGCAGTGATGCTTCTGAGTTCGATAGTCGTAGGAGTGCTCAAAGTATTAGTTGTCAGGGTATGTACACCTGATGCATTCTGAGTAAGAGTAGGAGTAGACTTCAGAGTTGAACCTTCGAGATAGGTCACTGAGAAAGTCTGTCCAACTTCAACGTTTGTTACGACGATCTCGAAGTCTGCAGTATTACCTACACAGATCGTATCGTCATCAGTTGTTGTTTGAATTGTAGCAGAAGGAATTGGCTTAGGAACAACAACGATCATGTTGGAGTTCTCAGCATTACAAACTCCGTTGCGGTAAACCGCTCTGAAGTATGTAGTGTCATTGACACTGTAGTATGCATTTCTAGTTGAACGATTCAGGATATCGATCCAAGAACCATTCAATCCAATTCTTCCTTGCCATTTGATGATATCACCAGTACCTGAAGCAAGCTCCATAGCTGCTCCACTTCCACCCATACAAACTGTATCATTAGAACCGATCATACCCGCAACAGTGGTAGTATCCACACGGATGATGAACGTTTCGTCTACAAGACCCAGACATGGCTCAGTAGAACTGAGGTTAGTCACGGTATCAAGAGTGATCGTATAAGATGTACTTGGTGCACTATTCGCAGTAAGTAGCGAACTAGGAATAGTAAAGCTTCTGTTACCCGGTCCTGTGAATACCTCAGGAGTTTGAGGTGTTCCGTTGATAGACCAGTCAACTCTAACTGAGTCAGAAGTAAGGATATTCGAAACGATCAAGTCGATTCGTCCGTCGCTTCCGGCACAAATTGAGTCAGAACCACCATTGATAGAAGCAGTAGCTTGATCAATGATCGTTACAGTAGCTGTTCCAGGATTATCAATTTGAGTGTTCTCACAAGCCGCATAGTTCATTACAGGAGCAGTGACATAAATTCTCTGCAGTGTAACATCAGTCGTGCTGTAAGTCGTCTCTGTAGTGAGTGTGAATGTTCCGTCACCAGTTCCCGTGAGAGTCTTGGTAATTGAACCTTCAAGATACGTGATCGCCCAACCTCCACCGTAAGTACTGTCAACAGTCACTGTAAGATCCAGTGTGTTACCAGGACAAATAGTATCAGATCCTGTGATCGACGCATGAGGCAAGCTCATCACAGTGATACGTACAACATTTGAAGTATCAGGATCACAAGATCCATTCTGTACGATCACTCGATAATCAGTAGTGATATCAAGATTGATGTAGTTATAAGTGTCACCGGAGTTTCCGATGTCTGTCCAACTTCCACCATTCTCCTTGTATTGCCATTTGTCAACAGCACCGGTGTAACCACTCAAAGTAAGTGTTCCGGAATTGTCATCACGACATACCGTATCACCGGCCGCAAGTGTACCGGCATCTGTGAATGGATATACATAAACACTATCAGTGATATCATTCATCAACTCGTCGTTGTGACATCCTGTAGTATTATTATATATAGAGTCGATGGTCACGTCGGAAGGTGTTCCCGTGAGACCAGGGATATAATGTGTTGCGATTCCAGAACCTGTTCCGGAGATCGTTCCGCTACCTGCTGGGCTGGTAGTAGTATAGTATACTGTCCAGCTGTTGCTAGTAGGTACGTTCGTTACGTTAACTCTCAGCTTAGCAGAGTCACCAGTACAAATGAAGTCATCGAGATCAAAGATGGCCGCCATCGGACGTGGATTCACGTATACGTGAGCAACGTTCGATACGTCTTTGTCACAAGCACCACTCTTCACCCAAACACGATAACGAGTTTTGAATGTCTTATCTGAGTACCACATGGTATCCAGAAGTGAGCTAAATGTTACAGGCTTATTCTCTGGGGAGTTTCCTGTTGTTTGAACAGTGTCCCAAGTGAATCCTTCGTCGTAAGAAGCTTCCCAATACAGGATATGACCTACATGTCCAGACATGTACAGGTAACCTGCGTTGTCATCTTCACAAACTGTAGTGCTTCCGAAGAGAGAGTCAGCAACTGTAGGAGGATCAACTCTTACGCTGTCGATGTTCTCAGGCTTGTAGAAACATCCAGTAGTCTTGTTAACCAAGGTATCACTCCACATGTACCACATTGTAGCGTAAATAGGATACGCAGTGTGTGGGAATGTTACGTCGAACGTGTCAGAACCAGTTTCATCGAAATCATGTGGTCCGTAATATGGAGTTGGATCGTAGAGAGTAGTATCCCAAGAGAATCCGTTTCTCCAATCATCACTTCCTTTCAAACCTGAAGATACAATCTCCCACTCAAGTGGAGTACCGATACAGATTGAATCAGGAACGATCCATTCGAAGTATGGGTTAGTATTAACAGTGAACACTTGCTCATCTTGCTGAGTCAGATCCTGACACAAAGCAAGACCGGCAGTGATCTTGATGCTATCAACAACGAGTTTGAATCCGCGCTCGTCGCCAGTAGCGTTAAAGTAGTAATACAAGCTGTCCGGTACTTCAAGTGTATATGGAGCTCCTCCATTGTCACCGGCACCTGACATAGTATGAGTAGTAGATACATATCCGCTGACAGTATCCTCTACGTGATAGTAGAATGTCCAGGACTTATCAGTTGATCCAACTGTAGTTCCTGAGATCGTCGCGTCAAATTCAGCGTACTCTTCCCATCCGGTTACAGGATCACCAGTGATAGGATCAAAGTGACCTGAACAAACTGTTGGAGGGTTAGAGATATCAACCGCAGGTAGTGGATGTACGTAGAACGTAGAATCCGGTACAGAGTCAAGCTCCATACATCCTGTAGTAGTATTGGTCACAGGACCGAAGTTCAACAGACGACTGAATGGACCGTATCCGATCGTATCAGCAACAGTGAACATTCCAACATATGAACCGCTTCCATCAGCTGATCCTGTCAAGGTACCGTTCAGGTTACCATTAGTATTAGGATCTACCTGATAAGAGAACATCCATGAATCACCAGGATTCATTGAGTCGATTCGGTAAGAGACCATCAATGAATCACCGTCACAGATCGGATCCATAACGTCGAGGATAGTCAATTGAGGAACGAAGTTGACAGTGAGTGTCAAAGTATCGTTCAGGAATCGAGTACAAGTATCTGTAGTGTTAGTGATCGAAGTCAACACAAGAGTGTGGTTACCTACAGCCAACGTAGAGTCAGTAATGTAAGTAGCTACAGTATCACCATAACCGGTAAGAGGTGAAGCACCGATAGTACTGAAGAGACCGTCGTTGAAATCAAGTCTCCAGTTCACAGAGTCACCACCGAACCAATGTGTGTTGGTTACTTCGATAGTATATGTTGTTTGGATTCCCTGACAAACAGTATCAACTGTTGGGGTCAGAGTTACCATAGGCTTAGGATAGATGTTGATGATCAATGAATCCGGATCGTCAATGATACCAGTACACATTGGTCCTGAATCTTTGATGATGTTATCCAGAGTGATCAGGTACTGTCCAACTGGCAGAGTAGATGGTACTCCAAATGTTGGAGATTGGTTACCTGATCCCATCAAAGGAGAACCAGTCCAGATCAGTCCACTAGAATCAGTGAAGAACAGTGACCAATCAAATGGATTTCCTTCGAAAAGTGCATTGCTGATCAAGACATCAAATGTGCTTGAGTCATCCTGACAAACATCAATTGTGTCAATATTGAATTGAGCATGTGGCAAGCTGTAAACCTCGAGAACGATTCGTTGACTATCCAGTGTATTCACACAGTTCAAGCCGAGCGTATCGATCTGGATGCTTATCAGGTCAATGACATAACGTCCAGGAGCAAGGCCTGAAGACGTAGTATCCAAAATCGTTTGGTTACCTGTACCTGTGATCGGATTAGACAATGTACCTGTACCATCAACGATGCTCAAGGTCCAATCAAGTCCGATTCCCTTCCACTCAGCACTATCAACAACGATCTGGAGTTCAACTGAGTCAGCTTGACAAACTCGCAGTGTGTCGTTCACAGCAACCGTACCTGCACCACCCAACCAGGTAGCTTGCAGATATGCGTTTGGATAAGGGAGTACATTGATAACGATCGTATCAAGTGGTCCGGTAGTACCTAAACAGATAGGATCTGTACCAACCGTTTTGATAGAATCTAGATATATAGAATATGTACCTGTAGAAAGTGTGTTAGGAACAGTGTAGCTCGGAGTTGAATTTCCCGCACCTGTGTTCGCACCACCTGGAAGGATTCCAGCTGGATCTGTATAGAACAGTTCCCATTGTACAGGCTGACCATCGAACAATGCATTCGTAATCTCGATATCGAACACATCTCCACTTCCTTTACAAAGGTTGAATGTGTCTTTATTGAATTGAGCATTGATCTTCGGTACAACTTCAAACGTAAAGAACTCATCGTCAATCACGTGGATACAATCCGGTGGGATTGGCGCCCCTGCTGTAGGGGTCAACTTGACTGAGTTCAGTGAGAAGGTATATCTACCCGGAGTAAGTCCGGCTGTATAGATCCTGTCGTAGAACGCTGAATCACCAGTTCCAGTAAGTGGAGTGGTGTGAGCCATTGTTCCTGAAGGATCAGTGAAAGTCAACTCCCAGTTGAGAGGAATACCATTATACATAGTATTACCTACCACAAAGTCGAAGTCGAACGAATCACCTTGACATACTCTCACGGTATCTCCTGAGATCACGTTACCACCGCGGTAAGTAACTCGGAGACCTGCACCCAACTGTGTTGGAGAGATAGGAACGAAAGTATCAGCAACGAGGAAGTCGCGGATACCCATTTCTCCTGACTCAATAGTAGAGTAAGGCGCGGCAAACGGACCAACAACGGCACCAGGCCAGTGGTTGATCATCGTTTTCGTTCCGATGGCACCATCCGTCTCAGCTTCTATATATATACCATATGTAACACCACCGGTCATTTCGATACCACCTGTTGGTAGTTGAACCGAAGTAAGACCCGGAGGAGTCAATGGCCCTGAAACTGAAACAGTATTTGCCAATGTCCATCCAGCAGAGCTATGTTGGAAGCCATCGTAACCTGTAGGACGATACCAGATCTTGATATCTTCTGCAGGAGCAGTTGGCTTGTGGATCTGGATCGCAATGCTATCCAATCTCATATCGTGAGTTGGAGCAAAGTCGAAGTAATGTGATCCAGCTGAATCATTGTCACTTGCACCGTTCAATACATTATATACAAGGTTACCCAAACCGGTACTTGTCACCGGATCAAAATTGGATGATACATTATATACATATGAGTACTGACCCAAAGCAGCGAATGGCTTTGGAAGCACAAGGATATCAATACTATCTTGTGGAGAGATCGTTCCTGAACAGCTATCTCCAACAAGTGAAGCAGCAGTTCCAACGATCTTAATGGAATCAAGAGTGATTCGGAATGAATCAGTCAACAAACCTGTACTTGTACAGAATGTCAATGTCGAGTTTCCATTTCCTTGATAGATTCCTGACGGAGCAATCGTTCCGTAAGGGTTCGTTACATATAATATCCAATCTACACCGGCACCATTGAATGCAGCGTTGGTCACTTCAACAGTGAAACACACTGAATCTTCCTCACACACTGTTCGTGGCGATGAAGAGATGATGGTAGCATTTGGTCTTGGATATACATTTATAGTAATAACATCACCCAACGCTCGAGCACATCGGAGCGATGCACTGTCATTCACAATGGAATCAAGCTTGAGTGTATATATACCTGTAGTAGAAATACCAGAATGTCCGATCAACAAGGCCGGACTTCCATTACCAACTCCTGTAATAGAATCTAGAGGGGCATCGTCAAACAGATATGCGTAGCCTCCCATTAAACTAGTATCAAAGTACAACTCCCATCCAGTAGGAAGTGAACCTCGGTTTGCTGACAACGCAGAATTCCAAACACTGATAGGAATAGTGAATGAGTCACCCTCACACACGTATATATTAGTAGTGTCGAAACCTGCATATGGTTTTGGATCAACAACCAGGGTCACAGTATCTGAATAGAAGATCTGCGTGCAACCCGAAGTTTGCATTCTACAGCGATACTGTGTGAGATCATCCCCTAGTGGAATGTTCGTCAGATTCAGTGTTGCTGTTTCAGCGGTTGGGTTGGTTCCCGGAACATTGGTCCAAGATCCACCGAATGGTCTGTACTGCCACTGATACGACTGATCTTTAATCCCGACACAAGTATCAGTTGTTGCCAGGTTTGATACGGTGTATGAAGTGCTTCCTTCCTCGCACACCGTGTCATTAGGCACGTTGGCGGTGAAGGTTCCATACTTCGTAGTGAAATCAGACGAGTCAATTGGCGCGTACAGGATAAGCTGTGCAGAATTAGAAACATACGTTCCTCCTGCACCGCCAAGGAAAATACGGCAACGGAATCTTGTAGAATCCTGAGTGTAATTTCCTTTACATCCGTCTGGGTTCGAGATGGTTAAAACCGGTCCATTGGTACCCCCGAAAGGTGAAACCGCTGGAACTGAAGCCCAACCGGAACCTGTGTCAGCTTCCCATTGATAAACTGCTCCGCTAACCGAGTTGATGGAAAAAGTTGCCACAAATCCACCTCGGGTACAACCACTTTCATCTGTTGGATGAGTAGTGATCGGGTTTTGACCGTACCCGGCGAAAGCACCCAACATTAACAGCACCATTGACAGGTACTTTAACACTGAGAAGTCTCTCAAACTCGATAATCTGTTAAGTGAGTTGGTAAAACTACTATTAGTCATTTGTCAACATAATTTGTATTGGTGGCAAAAATAGAAATAATAATCCAAAAAAAAATTTATTTACACAAAATAATAAGTCACTATTTTTCAGCTAGTTGCAAGCGTTTTTGAGCGTTTTTAGCGATTATTTAATCAGCTGATAATCAGAACGTTACCTTTTGGACTTTCGAACATGCCCGCACTGGGTTGAACAAGGCATAAAACACTCGAAATATGCCTAATTGTAGCAGATTCTAGCCACCCGATTCTGAGACGGTGGAATGGGCTATTTTTTCACGTCGAACTCGCTTTCCAAAACCGATACATAATTGCGATATCTGAAGGCTGCGATCTCACCTTTTTCGACTGCTTCGATCACAGCGCATCCAGGTTCATGAATGTGCAGACAATTGTTGAATGAACACGCGTCTGAGAACCACGCAATGTCTCTGCTGTAATGACCTACTTCCCAAGCTTCAATGTCGATGATCCCAAATTCTCTAACTCCCGGTGTATCAATGACATAGCTATCTTCATCCCACTTAAAACACTCGGCAAATGTAGTTGTGTGAACACCCTTGCTATGGAAGGAGCTCACATCCGAAGTGCGCTGTCTATCAGTGCCTAACAGGCTGTTGATCATGGTAGATTTGCCTACACCCGACTGCCCGAACACCAGGACGTGTTTCCCACGCATCACAGATAGCACGTTTTTCGGAATTTTAGCCCCCTTCAGGGATGTGGATATTGTCAAATATCCCATATCCCGATACACGTTTTTCAGGGTTTGAAGCTGTTTTTCGTCTTCAGGGAGTAAGAGGTCTGTCTTATTAATGAGTATAACTGCCTCAATACCAAAGCTTTCGCAACTTAAAAGGAAGCGATCCAGAAATCCGGTACTCGTCTTGGGTGAACACATCGAAACCATGATTATAGCCAGATCCAGGTTCGATGCCACGATCTGAAATTGCTTGTCTAAACGGCTCGATCTACGTATCAAATAGTTGTCCCGATCATGGATATTCCGGATGATGAATTCACCTTCTTCACCTCCCACATCCACGACGTCTCCCACAGCCACCGGATTGGTTAAACCTTTGCTCTCTCGACGGAATTTCCCAGGCAAACGGCACGACAGGATCTGGTCGTCAGGTAGGCGGACCTCATACCAGCTACCCGTTGACCTCATGACCTTACCTGTCTGCATATCAGCGCTTTAAAACAATTGAGAAGCGATCTTGTGCGTGGCACCTGATCTGCCCATGGTATAGAAATGCAGCACAGGAGCACCGGCTTTGATCAGTTTCTTGCACTGATCCACACACCATTCGATACCCACTTCCAATGCTGCTTCGTCATCCTTCGCTTTGTCCAAAGCGTTGACCAGATCTGCAGGAATATCAATGTTGAATATCTTAGGAAGAGAGAATACTTGGGCCTTTTTGGTGATCGGTTTGATCCCCGGTATGATAGGCACATCTATTCCATATTCACGGCACTTCTCAACGAATGAAATGAACTTATCCGTATCGAAGAACATTTGGGTTGTAAGGAACGAAGCACCCGCATCTACCTTGCGTTTCAGGAAGTTCAGATCACTCTCCATATTTGGTGCATCAATGTGTTTTTCAGGGTAGGCAGCTGCACCTATGCAGAAGTTCGATGGCTTCGCATTTCTCAACTCTGAGTCGAGATAGATCCCATTGTTCATATTGTCGATCTGGTGGATCAGATCGATCGAATTGGTATTCCCATCCTTCTCGGGAGTAAAGTGACGTTCCCCTTTTTGATTGTCACCTCGCAACGCCAAGATATTCTCTATGCCGAGGAAATCCAGATCGATCAATGCGTTCTCCGTTTCATCTCTGGTGAATCCGCCACAAATGATATGAGGGACGGTCTCCACCTGATACTTGTTCTTAATGGCCGCACAAATAGCCACTGTCCCCGGTCTCTTGCGGATGCTCACCTTGTCGAAACTGCCGTCACGCCTCTCTCGTAGCACGAATTCCTCGCGGTGATAAGTGACATCAATGAAAGCCGGATCGAACTCCATCAGTGGGTCGATTGCATTGAACAAAGAGTCGATCCCTCGACCTTTCACTGGTGGCAGTAATTCAAAGGAAAATAGCGTCGATTCCGACGATGAGATCTTTTCGGTGAGTTTCATTTAATGCTTTTAGAATTGGACTTGCAAAGTAACGACCTCTCCGTCGCGTAATACTTGTAATTCACTTTTATCTCCGGCCTCCAGGCTTCCCAGTATCTTCATGTAATCCATGATGCTTTTCACGGATGTTCCGTTCAATGAGATGATCACATCACCATCATTCAAACCGGCTGCAGCTCCCGGCTTGTTAGGCTTTACGCCATCTACTCTCATTCCTTCTCCATCAAATACATAGTCGGGTATGATCCCCAAAGTTACACTGAACGATCGTCGAGAATGGGAGTCATCCGTTACTGTTTTCGTAAACTCCATTTTCTCCAGGTCATTTAGCTCCTCTATCATCTCCAACATGTATTTCAGCACGAAAACCGTACCTCCGAAATTGAGGTTCACGATATCGTCTGTTGGCTTGTGATAGTACTTGTGCTGACCCGTGAAAAAATGCACGCTGGGTACTCCTTTGAGATAGAAACTCGTATGATCAGATGAACCGATTCCACTACTCGTTGTCTTGACCTTTTCGATACCTCGCTCTTCTCCTCTCATTCCATCTATCACCTGTGGCCAAACCGGGCTTGTTCCTACCCCATTGATAACCAACGTTTTCTGTACAGAATCGAGCATTCCGATCATGTCCATATTGAGCATACAATTCACCTTACTCAATTCAAAAGGAAAGTGATCTACCAGGTATTTCGAACCTAAAAGGCCCATTTCTTCTCCTGAGAAGGCGACGAACAAGTAGTTGTAATTCCTGTTCCATTTTTTAGATTTTCGGAGCTTCCGGGCAAGCTCGAGGAGACCCGCTGTTCCACTCGCATTGTCGTCGGCGCCGTTGTGTATTTCACCGGACCCTGTGGCCAATGATCCACCGTGTTCACCATGACCAAGATGGTCGTGGTGCGCACCGATCACAATGGTGTATTCTGCACCATGATCGGCAAAAGCCAACACGTTGTGCCCTTTATCCGTATCAGTGATCATTCCCACGCTCAGGCCGATCACATTGCCATCAAGGTCATCACCCAGAACACCTCGTTTGACGTACACTACGGGCACATTTGACGGAGCCATTTTGGTGCTTAATTCACCTGAGGGCTCTTCCATATTCTGAGCATTGG
>VMBT01000670.1_pt1 | contig 20723 bp, 15 predicted proteins | sample 4404301 | NCBI WGS metagenome assembly VMBT01 (sample SAMN12238535, study PRJNA552566) | marine metagenome | isolation source: Coastal seawater | place: USA: coastal Georgia, Sapelo Island | collected 2008-08/2009-08
AGCCAGCGCGGCAACTTCGAGCGTGGGTGAGGCGAGATCCGGATGATAGGGCCCCAGCTCTCTCTCCATGTTTAACAAGGAAAACTCGGCACGATCGAGGTCGCCGGGCAGGATCTCCTTCTGTTGGTGTGAGTGCTGCCCATTGACGGGGTGATCCTCGGCGTATCGCACCTCCAGCCCAAAGGGCTTGGGTGTATCAGCGAACGCCGGCGCCGCAAGGTAACAAAACAGAATCACCAGAAGCTTCACTGGTATGGGGCCCATGGCAAAGTAAGAGAGAGGAATATAGCCTAAAAAAGGCCCGCCCCGTGGGGCGGGCAGAGGCTGTTTCGGACTCTGGCAGGAATTCGCCCCAAAGGGAGAGGGCGATCCTGTGTATTTCAGAACCGGTCGGCATATTGCAGTAGATATATCATTACCTCTAATGTATTTTCGTGATTAGATACAGTCCCCACTGTTATAAGGCAACATCGTGAATCTCCAAAGGCTTGCAAAAATTGATCTCAACCTACTGGTGTCCCTGCATATTTTATTGGAGGAAGGGAGTGTTTCGCGAGCGGCCGACCGGCTGTCGATTACCCAACCCGCGATGTCCAAGACCCTCGGGCGACTGCGTGAAACCTTCGACGATCCACTCTTTGTCAGAAGCAAGCGCGGCATTCAACCCACACCCAGAGCGCTGGGGTTGGTCGCAGAGCTCAAGACTATCCTGGGGCAGATCGACGGCTTGCTCGACGCAGGCGACTTCTCGCCCGCTGCATATCGAGGCGAGATCACTCTTGCGATCTCGGAATATGTTGGCTTTACACTGTTGCCGCCTCTGCTCGCCAGACTGCAGTCGAGTGCCCCCCGCTTGCGCTTACGCACGATCACTCGCGCTGAAAGACAACTGGACAAACTTGCCAACGGCGAGCTCGATTTCGCGATTCAGATCCAACGTGAGGAGTATTCCGATGAATACGCGGTCTCACCACTTGCCTCCTCTCCGCTAGCGATTTTCGTAAGACAGGAACACCCTCTTGTCGAGCAAACGCTCACGGGCGCCCTGATCCGACAGTACCCTCAAATTGCCCTGTATGTGGCAGACAGAGAGGAGTTAATCGGCGGGCAGATGATGGCGCGGGGGCTATTCGAGAGCGATCGAGGCATTCTGGAGACCTCGCACCTGTTGACCGCTTTTGAGATTCTTCGCGAGACAGATTACCTTCTGATCTGTCCCGCTTATCTTGCGCGCAATGAGGGCGCGACGAGGGATATCGTCGCGCTAACCTTGCCCATTGAGATGACATTCAATGTGCAGTACTCGCTCGTTGCACACAAGCGAACTGAACACTCATCGGTTCACCAGTGGTTGTGGCAGGAAATTATCGAAACGGTGCAGTCGATGCGCTTTCGTATTGTCCATCGGGGATAACAGCCGCTGACGACCGCATGCCGAATTGTGCGATACTTCGCGCCCCCGTGAAGCTGTAGCCCCATGAATCAGAGCCCCACTAAAGTCATCCCGCACTTCGACACGCCCATTGTCGAAACGCACTGCCATCTGGACTACCTCGACGAGGAGAGCTTACAGGAGACGCTCGATGCCGCAAAAGCGAATGGCATTGAACGCGTCGTGACGATCTCGGTTTCCACGAGCAATCTCGATACGGTCCGCGAGATCGCGGCGGCCCACGAAACCGTCTGGTGCACACAGGGCATCCATCCCCACGAGGCTAAAGACTGGCACACCGATGTCGGAGAGCGCGTCAGACAAGGCTGCCAGGACGAGCGTACTGTCGCAGTAGGAGAAATAGGACTCGATTATCACTACTCACACTCGGATCACCGGGCTCAGGCTGCCGCCTTCGACGCGCAACTGGCGATAGCAGCTGAACAAAACCTTCCGGTCGTCATTCACACGAGGGATGCAGACGCGGACACCCGAGCCATCCTGGCAAACCATTCCCGCGCCTTGCCAAGAAAAGGTGTTATTCATAGCTTTACAAGCTCTCTCGAGCTAGCCGAATTTTGTTTAGCAGAGGGATTCGTGCTTGGCTTCAATGGCATTACTACATTTCGCAATGCTGACAATGTCCGCGCAGCGGTTGCCGCCACACCACCCGACCGAATCGTGCTTGAGACTGACGCGCCTTATCTTACCCCTGTCCCCTTCAGGGGCCGGCCGAACGCCCCGAAATATCTGCCCCTGATCGCAGAGAAAATTGCCTCGATCAAGTCGCTGGAAACCGAACAGTTTTTGCAACTCGCGCGCCAAACCAGCCTTCAACTCTTTTTTTAAGCTATGAATCATATATTTTTCCCCGGTCAGCGCTGGGTGAGCCATGCTGATAGCTCGCTCGGTTTAGGGATCGTTACCCAAGCCGACGAGCGACGCGTCACGCTACATTTCCCTGCCGTAGAAGAAGAGCGGGTATACGCAACCCATCGCGCCCCTCTCACCCGCTTGATGCTCAAATCAGGCGACAGGCTTACACGACTTGATGGTCTGGAGTGCACGGTGATAACCGTCAGCGAGCAGTCAGGCGTTTTGACTTATCAAAGCGAGGATGCGGCCGGCGAACTTCATGATATTCGCGAAACCGAACTCGACGCCCACATCGAGCTCAATACTCCCGCTGAACGCCTCCTCAATAACCAGCTGAGCAAAACCAGCGACTTTGATCTGCGGCAGATAACGCTCGCGCACCGCGCTGCGAGCGAGGGTTTTGGATTGGGCGGCTTACTCGGCCCACGCACCGCCCTGCTATCTCACCAGCTCTATGTTGCGGCGAACGTCGGGTCCCGATCAGCACCAAGGGTGCTGCTGGCGGATGAGGTGGGATTGGGCAAGACCATCGAAGCGGGTCTAATCCTCAGCCAACAGATCTTGCGGCAACGCGTGGAACGGGCGTTGATCTTGACACCCGAGACACTGACACATCAGTGGCTTATCGAAATGCAGCGCCGATTTCATATGGCGTTTTCCTTGCTTAACCGAACTCGCCTAGAGGATGCCGACCCCGCAGAGGAATTTGCCGATCACGCGTTGGTCATCGCCCCCGTTGATCTGTTCGCCGGGGATGAAGCATTGAGAAAGGTCGTCGCCAACTTGCCATGGGACATGGTGGTCGTGGACGAGGCGCACCACTTGAGCGGGCTCAGCGAACCCAGATCGGAAATGGGTGAGTTGATACATTCACTGGCCGAGAAATCACGTGGGCTACTGCTACTTACGGCGACTCCGGAGCAGGCCGGACTGGAAAGCCACTTTGAGCGACTGCAACTCATCGATCCGAACCGTTTCCCGGATTTTGAACAGTTTCAAGCTGAACAAGCGCAGTTCGCCCACTGGAATCACATCATCGAACAGATCGAGGCCGGGTTGAAACCCACGCTTCCCAGCGGAATCGACGACCACACCGATCCACAAACGCAAATCCAACAAATGCTCGATCGTTATGGAACAGGTCGCGTGCTATATCGAAATTCCCGCCGCAGCATTACGGGTTTCCCCACGCGGCTTCTGCACGAGTATCCCCTTGAACAGCCAGCACTTTATGAAAGCTTGACGGCCAATCTGCACCCGGAAGCGGCCACACCCGACGTCGAATGGCTACAAGAAGATCCCAGAGTGTCATGGCTTGAGCAGAAACTAAAATCATTGCGACCCGAAAAAGCGCTGGTCATCTGTTCCCGGCGGGAGACTGCGTTATCGCTGGAACATCATCTGCACCTCAAAGCCGGGATACGCTGCGCGGCCTTCCACGAAGCCCTGAGCCTCGTAGAGCGGGATCGAGCTGCCGCCTACTTCGCAGAAGAAATTGGCGGCGCGCAGGCATTGATATGCTCGGAAATCGGTAGTGAGGGCCGGAATTTTCAGTTCGCCAAGCATCTGATTTGTTTTGATTTGCCGGCGCACCCCGATCTGCTTGAACAACGCATTGGGAGACTCGACAGGATAGGACAGGGTAGCGAGATCCACATTCACGTTCCTTACCTGAAAAGCACCGCACAGCATGTGCTCTTCGACTGGCTCCATGCAGGGTTGGATGCGTTCTCCACCACCTGCTCGGTCGGCCATCAACTGTACAGCGAGTTTGAGACGGCGCTGGCGGCAGCGATGTGCGCTGATCAAACGCGTGAGCCGCTCCTCGCTGAAACCCAGGCACGGCGTGAACAACTGATCCGTGAAACCCAGCAAGGCAGAGACCGGTTGCTTGAACGTCACTCGCACAATGAGAGCGCAGGCGCACAAATCATTGCCAAACTTGAGGAACGCGAATCTGCTGACAGACTTTATGAATTTACAGAGCTTTTGTTCGATCGCGTTGGGATCGAGCAAGAATATCTTGAAGAGCACCTTCATCTGGTAAGGCCCACAGAGAATCTTATTACAGGGCAACTTCCGGGCCTGCCCGAGGAAGGGATTACGGCGACATACCACAGAGAGACGGCATTGAGCCGAGATGACGTAATGTTCCTCACTTGGGAGCACCCAGTAATCGTTGAATCGATGGCAGCGCTCCTGGGGAGCGACGTGGGAAAAGCCAGTTTGGGGACTTTTTCCCACCGCGGCATACCTGCTGGCACCGTATTGATAGAGGTGTTCTATCGCACAGAATGTCTGGCGCCACGCCATCTCGAGATCGGACAATTTCTAGACCAAACGCCACTACGTATGCTGGTGACGAAAGAGGGAAAAGAGATCGGCGACAAGCTGAGCGGAGAATTTCTGGGCGAGGCCCTGCAATCTGTTCCGAGCGCCACCAGCGCGGCCGCTCTGAGCAAGCTTCGGCCAATTCTGGACTCGCTCTTCCCGGAGCTTGATGAACGCGCGCTGGCAACGACTCAGGAGCGTTCCAGCGCTGCACTAAAGGCAGCCGAACTATTTTTTGAATCTGAAACCAGCCGTCTGTCGCACCTCCAATCGATCAACCCTGCCATCACCAGCCACGACATTGACGAAGTAACTGCTCAGCGCGCTGCGTGTAGTCAGGCGCTGCAACAGGCCAAACCGATTATGGAAGGGCTTCGCGTGTGCGTCGCCCTCTAGAGACTCAAGGGCGATACCAGATCGCCGAGGTATAAGCACGCTCCTGAATGGTATCCGGCCTACGAGTGTCGATATTCTGATCGCCCAGAGCCAGCTTATCCAATAGCGAGTGCCGGGCGGTCGGAATCTGCAACACTCGTACATAATAAAAAGCTGTTTCACCCGGGTTAAAGTCCGGGTCTTGCCAGGCCACGCGCAGGCTTGGCGCACCAATAGTATTGGCCGTCTCCCCAGTGTTCATATCCACGGTATTACCCACGGTCGAGAGGGTTCCATCTGCCTGCAGCCGATCCTCTCCCGCCCACGCCGCATCGTAGACCCGCTCGTGACTTTCACCGAGCTGATCCACCCAGCCCTTCACCACCTGCACTCTGTCAAGATAGGCACCCGCTGGATCAGCGTGCGCCTCAATCAGAAGGGTCAGCTGATCCTCGCTACCGGCTCCCATGATCTCGCCGCCCATGGGGACCGCACGATCCATAATGTTATCCGGGAACCGTGCAGCCGCCAGCGCTGCCTCCGTCAGGTTCAAGCCACCAAATGTTCGCACGCCTATGCGGGGGCCACTGGTTGCATAGACTTCGCGCCGGCGCATGGCCGCAAGAATCGCCTCCCGCGTATTCTCTGTAGCCCAAACGGCCGCTAATCCCGAAGCGCTCATGCCCCATCCAAATGTACCTCGCGCATCATCAGACCATCCACCGGATTTGCGCGATGGAATCGAGTCCGTCGCCATTTTGCCGTGAAAGTTGTTTTCCTCCGCCGATGGCAAAGCAGTGTGCGCATCGGTCGAGCCGATCACGCCAAACTGATAGGGGTTTATGCCCAGCTCGCGCTGCAACTCAAGGCCGGTTTTCAATGCACTGCGAACGTAGTCACCGGCCTGCGGTACGTAATCGGTCCACTCCCGCTGAATGTAATAAGGGTAAGTTTCGAAATCGGCAAAGGGATCCTCTGGCGAGAGCACCGGGTGAGCTTCCGAATCTCCCTTGATTTGTGTTATCTCCACAACGGGCTCCCAATAACGCCTTATTTCGGCATAGTCGACGCCGATCTGCTCACCGCGGATATCGCGCACGTCAAACATAGAGCCCTTGGAAATATTTGAGTTATGGGGAATGGCAATAAAGTTGCCTCCCGTTGACGCGCTGGTTTTCTCCAGCCAGGCCCATAGGTCGCTGGGAAATGAGCTGTCGTCGAATCCGAATGGCGCAAACGTCTGTGCCTGTTCGGCATTGATATCGGCCATGACAATCCGGTGAAGATTGGCTCCTCCCGGTATGAGCGAATATTCCCAACCAATCAGCGCGGTAAATTCTCCTGGCTGGTTGTGGGCGTCCGCTGTATCGGTAATCAGTTTCCAGGTATCTACCTCAGCCGTGGGCTGCCGCGGAATCAGCCCACTGACTCGGTCATCCTCCCAGCCCTCCATCGCTTTGACCGCATTGTCGGCCGGCTTGGGGAGAATGGACGTAAAGAGCTCTCTCCCCGACTGCTCATCAATTGCATCACGGACCAGGTACTGGACAAAGCGGGTCCAGAGCTGCTCTTTCCATGTCAGGCCCTCGGGAATAACCGGATTGAAGTACAGGCTTCGAATGACTCCCAAATACTCGGCGTGGTCAGATACCACGAGAAAATCCAGTGGCGTACCGATCTGCACGCGCGCCTTGTGCCCCGGGTGCACTACCGGCATACCCTTCGCATAGCGGTAGGCAGTGTCGGGCGTGGCAGTCAGATTACCGTTGGTGAAAGCGTCCGATGAGTAGGTTGAATGCAAGTGGGTGTCGCCCCATAGCAGCCGCTTTTCCTGCGCCTGCGTCGTACTGACACAGATAAAAACCCAACTGAGTGCCACCGCGATCCCGCTGAGCAAAGGGCTAAATCGAACCTGCGTCATTTGGCGAACCTCAACAAATTAGTAGATAGGCCCTAAAGGGCGCCGCAACGATTGTGCCTCTCCTTCAACCAATTGCAAACCTTCTAGGCAACCAGCCGTCCGAAGGAATAAGCCTCTCTCCAGATTACTCTGGAGACACGCCAGCGCGCTCTTTTAGCATAGTAAGAGCAGTATCTTCGATCATATCCTCCTGTCCTCCAATCATCTTCTTCCTCCCTAATTCCAGAAGAATATCTCGCGGGGCAATTCCATACTTCTCCCCCAGACGATTGGCGTGCAGCAGGAACGTGGAGTAGACACCTGCATACCCAAGCGTCAGTGAGGACCGATCAATCCGAACAATATGATCCATCATCGGAAAAACCAGATCCTCGGCCATATCCATTAATGCAAACATGTCGCAGCCGGTTTCTATTCCCATGCGATCGCACACGGCCACAAAGGCCTCGAGCGGGGTATTGCCGGCTCCTGCGCCCAACCCGGCAACAGAGCAGTCAATGCGGGAAGCCCCAGCTCTCACCGCAGCGATTGAATTGGCGATGCCCATGCCAAGGTTGTTGTGGCCGTGGAACCCGATTTCTGTTCCGCTATCTAGCGTATCCCGAAGCGCCAGAACATATTGGGTAACATCCTCTGGCAACATGTAGCCAGCGGAATCCGTGACATACACGGTCTGCGCTCCATAGGACTCCATTTTTTTCGCTTCTGCAGCGAGTCCATCTGGGCTATTCAAATGGGCCATCATCAAGAATCCCGAGGTATCCATGTCCAATTCGCGCCCGCAAGCAATATGCTGCGGAGAGGTATCGGCCTCGGTACTATGAGTCGCGACATGAACACTGCGCACACCATGAGAATAGGCGGAACGAAGCTCATCCATGGTGCCAAGGCCAGGAATCAGCAGAACAGACATTATCGTCTTGTCCAGCACCGGCGCGACGGCATCCCAGTACTCCTCGTTAGTGTGAGGAGCAAATCCATGCTGCAGAGAGTTGCCCCCCAATCCCGCACCATGACTCACCTGAATCATGGGCACACCGGCCTGCTCCATCGCTGCAGCAAAGCTGGACATTTGCTCTGTAGAGATCTGCTCCCGCTTGGCGTGCATCCCGTCCCTGAGGCACATGTCATGCACCAGAATCCGCCGTCCTGATAGATCTGATTGGCTCATATCGCCTCCAAAGTTAAGTGGAGCTCTCCACTCAGGATTTTCTTGGCATACATCTCAGCGGTACGACAGGCTGCCGCAGTCATGATGTCGAGGTTACCGGCATAGGTCGGCAAATAATCACCCAACCCGGCCACCTCCATAAAAACACCTATCTTACGTCCTTCGAAAACCGGGCCGTTTACCAGCTTGTATCCAGGCACATACTCCTCTACGCGAGAAATCATATCCATCAATGAATCGGTAATGCGCGCCTGATCCGGATCGCTATCGGTCATACAGTAAATCGTGTTACGCATGATCATTGGCGGCTCCGCGGGATTAATCACGCAAAGTGCCTTTCCACGTCTCGCCCCTCCCACTTCACACACTGCACTAGACGTGGTGTAAGTGAACTCATCGAGATTAGCCCGGGTACCCGGACCAATGGATTTTGACGCGAGACTCGCGATGATCTCTGCGTAGTCCACCGATTGGATGCGACTAACGGCGTGCACGATAGGTATGGTGGCCTGACCCGCACAGGAAATCATATTGACGTTCATGGTGGCCCCCAAATCATGGAGGTTCACGCAGGGCAAGCATAGAGGCCCAATCGCCGCAGGGGTCAGATCAACCATAAATACACCCTGCGAGTTGACCTTTTCCGAATTGTCTTTGTGCGCGTAGGCAGAGGTCGCATCGAAAGCGATCTGTACGCCGTCTGCCGCTAAGTGTGAAAGCGCGCCGTCCACGCCCTCATGGGTTGTTTTTAAACCGAGATCGCGGGCCCGAGATAAGCCCTCGGATTCTGGCTCAATACCAATCATCCATACTGGCTCAAGCAGCTCACTGCGCATCAATTTATAAAGCAGGTCGGTACCGATATTCCCGGATCCGATGAGGGCACATTTGACTCTTGCCACAGACAGTTCCTCTACTGTTTTCTCAATGCTGTTCTATTTTGTGCGGGAGCGCGTCCTCCCTTTGGGCTAATTTACCCATAAATTTCCCGCCACAAAGAGCAACGCGCGCTCACTGGAGATGCCTTTGCGCATATCGGCAATTGACTCAGCGCCCACAGCGCGTACTCTGCGTGGGCATCATTCATCGTAACTAGTGCGCACGGGCAAAGAAGCATGGACTCTGAGACGATTCAACAGATAGCTGAACAACTGTTCTCTGCGCTCCAGACCCGAACCACAATCGAGCCTCTCACCAGCGTTCACCCAGATATTTCCATAGACGATGCCTACTCGATATCGCTACATCTGCTCGAGCGACGACTTGCCCGAGGCGAACACGTGGTAGGCAAAAAGATCGGTGTGACCAGTCAGGCAGTAATGGACATGCTGGACGTGCGTCAACCCGATTTCGGATTCCTTACCGACGCAATGCGATATGAAGATGAGATGCCTATTTCAGATCACCTGATTCAACCCAGAGCTGAAGGAGAGCTGGCCTTCATTTTAAAAAAAGATCTTGTGGGGCCAGGTATTACCAATGCGGATGTGATCGCGGCTACAGAAGCCGTAGTACCCTGCTTTGAAGTTGTGGACTCGCGCATCGAAAGCTGGCGAATCAAAATTCAGGACACGATAGCAGACAACGCCTCATGCGGCTTCTTTGCCATTAACGAGCAGGCTGCCATCCATCCTGAGAAGATAGCGTTGTCTGACTGCCGTATGACCGTGACCAAGAATGATGCTGTCATTTCCCAAGGGCTTGGCTCTGCCGCGATGGGCGATCCGATTCGCTGCGTCACGTGGCTGGCAAATACCCTCGGGCAATTCGGGATCACGCTCAACAGCGGCGACATTATTTTATCAGGCAGTCTCGTCCCACTCGAGCCGATAGAGGCAGGAGACAGGATGACCGTCTCCATAGAAGGCATGGGCGATTGCTCACTGGCTTTTACCTAGCCAGACCTTGGCTCGGGAGCATTACTGCTCTTGGGCATCCGTAATTATCGACCCCGCCATTCCGGGCTCCGCTTCTGGAAAAAAGCTTTAATCGCTTCATTCGCATCGTCACTTCCAATGCAAAAAGCCTGCAACGCGGCCTCCTTAGAGATGGTGTCTGCCAGATTATGAGATGCTCCAAATGCAATGGCCTCTTTTGCGTACCGCAAAGCAAGCGGGGACCGATTTGCCAATTCCTGGGCAAACGTCATAGCGTGCTCCGAAAATGCTTCGTCAGGCAAAACACGATTCGCCAAGCCCCAGTCAACCGCTTTGGCTGCTGACAATTTCTCGCCAAATGCCATCAATTCGTAAGCGCGCTTTGCCCCGACAAAGTTAGGCAGTAACCAAGTTGCGCCACCGTCGGGCACCAGACCGATACCCACGAATGGCTGGTAAAGGTAACTGCTCTCTGCCATCACCATCAAATCACAAGCCATCGCGTAGGAATAAGATATCCCTGCGCAAGGTCCATTGACGGCTGCAATCCAAGGCTTTCTGGCATGATGTATCGCCAAAATACCGGGCTTATACTCGGCATTGAGCTGGTCTTCTACGCCCTCTCCCCCATTTGGCATCGGTTCAGATGTGTCGGTCAGGTCGGCGCCCGCGCCAAAAGCTCTTCCGGCGCCGGTCAGAATCACCACCCAAATGTCGTTATCCGCGTTGACCTCTTGCGCTGCACGCGCAAACTCCCTGCGTAATGTACCGTTGAAACTGTTGAGCTTCTCAGGTCGATTAAAGGACACTCGGGCAACGCGGCCCTCTCGCTCGATCAGTATGGTTTCATAATCACTCATGCTACGTTCCCTATCCCAGTTAATCAGCCGCCACCGCGGCGCCCGAGGCCAGCATCGCCTCTAGCTCCGAATCCCCGATACCCGCGTCTCGCAAAACAGTCGCCGTATCGGCGCCCAGTGATCTCGTTCCGTGCCTGATTTCGGAGGGCGTGCGGCTAAAACGCGGAGCTGGAGCCGGATGTGTCAGGCCCTCCACAGACGTGTACACCGACCGCTCAGTATTCGCCGCATACTGTGTCGCCTCGACCATAGTCAGCACAGGGGCAAAACAAGCGTCGCTACCCGTCATCAAAGCGTCCCACTCGTCTCGTGTACGGGTTTTGAATACTTCTGCCAGCTTTGTTTTAAGCGCATCCCATTGAGAGACATCCTGCTGTGCGGCAAAGGCCGGGTCGGTTATGTCCAAGCGAGCCAACAACTCTTGATAGAATTGCGGTTCAATGGCTCCAACGGCCACATATTTACCATCGGAACACTCATATGTGTCATAAAAATGAGCGGCGCCATCTAAGAGGTTGGCCTCTCGCTCTTCGGCATTCCAGGCTCCAAGTTGCTGAAAACCCTGCATCATCCACATCAGTTGAGCCGTGCCATCCACCATGGCCACATCAACCACCTGGCCCTTCCCTGACTTACCGGCCTCAAGCAATCCGCCCATGACACCCGTTACCAGTAACATGCCTCCGCCTCCGAAGTCGCCCACCAGATTGAGAGGGACTACGGGACGCTCGCCCTTTCGACCAATGGCATGCAAGGCTCCGGTGATCGCGATGTAATTCAAATCATGCCCTGCGGCTTTTGCAAGCGGGCCGGTCTGTCCCCAACCCGTCATGCGCGCAAAAACCAAGCGGGGGTTGCGGGCCAGACATGCCTCTGGACCAAACCCCAGCTTTTCACACACACCGGGACGATACGGGTCGATTAAGGCATCAGCCTTCTCTACCAAAGTCATCAAGGCGTCGCGACCGGACGCTTGCTTTAAATCGAGCACGACGGACTTTTTGTTGCGACCACTGATCGGCTCTGCAAGCTTGGGGTCAACCGCGCCTGGCCGCTCAATGCGAATGACATTCGCACCCATGTCGGCGAGGAGCATCGCTCCCATCGGTGCGGGCCCGATACCCGCGAGCTCTATGATGGTGTAGCCATTCAGGGATCCCATTCTTGAGACTCCTCAAAAGTTGCGTTGATTAAAGGGATCGTAATGGTCGCCCAGACAATGTCGGCCAATGATGAGCTTCATAATCTCAGAACTTCCTGCATATACGGTAGCGATCTTCGCGTCGGCAGATTGTCGACTGATCGGATACTCGTCCATGAAACCGGCGCCGCCATGAAGTTGCAGCCCCTCATCGGCAACTCTCTGCTGCAACTCCGACGTCTTGAGTTTTGCTGCTGCTGCATCCTCCGCAGAAAGCGTTCCGGCGTTGAATGCCAAGGCAGCCTGATCGACAAAGCATTGCGCAATATCCAGCTCTGCCCGGAGCTCAGCCATCTTGAACTGCGTGTTTTGCATGCTGGCAAGTGGCTTGCCGAACACCTCACGCTCACGCACAAAATCTGCCGTCAAATCCCAGGAAAGTTGCGCTGCGGCAAGATAACCCATGGCCCCTAGAAGCCGCTCTTCGGCCAGCCCTTCCATCAGATAATAGAAACCCTTGTGGGCTTCGCCCAGCACGTTGCTCTTGGGAACCTTAACGTCGTTGAAAAAAAGCTCCGCAGTATCCTGCGCTTTCAATCCCAGCTTTTTGAGATTGCGACCCTTCTCGAATCCATCCCACCCTGCCTCTACCAGAAACAGCGTCATGGCATGGGGATTGTTCTGTGGATCAGTTTTTGCCGCTACCACGACCAGATCGCAGTTAATGCCATTGGAGATATAGGTCTTTTGCCCATTCAAAATCCAATAATCGTCGTGCTCTGTGGCCTGCGTTCGCATTCCAGCCAGATTACTTCCAGCGTCCGGCTCAGTCATGGCTACCGCAAGGATAAGATCACCAGAGACGGCTTTGGGGATATAGCGCTGTATTTGGTCCTCGGACCCAAACCGAGTGATGTAGGGCGCAACAATGCGGCTGTGCAAAGACCCAAACCAGTCGCTACAACGAGCGTAGGCCAGCTCCTCGATGATGACTTGCTCCCAACGAATATCGTAATCGTCCATACCGCCAAAGCGCTCTTCAGGCCAGACCATCAAGAACCCTTGGTCTCCCGCCTTCTTGAAAATTTCGCGATCGACCACACCCTGATCCCGAAAACGCTCCATATGAGGCACCACTTCTTCAGCGAGAAACCGCCTATACGCCTCCCTGAACATGGCTTGCTCTTCGGTAAACTGCCTAGCGAGCATGTCAAACTCCTCTTTTCATCGACGCTCAATTTTCATTTCGATAGCCGCCGCCATCCAGCACCCCGGCAGGTTGGCAACGCTGGGCAACGACGCCGGGGCTCACCGCCGTCCGGCCCACTGGAATGTTTGTGTTGAGCCCTTGGTTACACGGCAGGTAACGAAAAGGTCATAACCCGTGCGCCCCTGCAAGGCGTTTGCCAGCCCGTCTTAGTCTGCTGACGCGGGATCCAGCACCTCGCGTAACTCTCTTTTCAGAAACTTTCCATTGGCGTTGCGAGGAAGTGGCTCTGCCAGAAACCAGATATACCTCGGCACTTTGAAAGCTGCCAACCGCGCACCCATATGCTCTCGCAACCCCGCCGCATCAAGCATCGCACCCTGCTTGAGGTGCACCGCTACGCCCACCTCCTCTCCGAGACGGTCATCGGCTACAGCAAAAGCCACGGTTTCAAGTACCGCTGGATGGGTGTAAAGCGCGCTTTCCACCTCTGCGCAGTAGATGTTCTCACCACCCCGCAAAATCATGTCTTTGGCACGATCCACAAGATAGAGAAAACCATCCTCATCGAAGTATCCAATATCGCCAGTGTGAAGCCAGCCATCCACGATCGTTTCCGCAGTCGCTTCTGGGCGATTCAAATACCCTTTAATCACGGGCGCACCCTTGACCAATAGCTCGCCAGCCTCACCAACCGGAAGGGTTTCTCCGGTATCGCTCACAATTTTGCCCTCCAGCGTGGGGACAAGCGGACCGCAACTCTGCGGGCGAGCCAGGAAAAGGTCTCCCGTGGTGTATGTGCTGATACCGCAAACTTCGGTCATACCATAGCCCTGTGCAGGCTTGGCACGCTGAGTCGTCTCGATAACCTTACTGGGCAGGTCTGGATGCATGGCAGCGCCACCTCCACCCAGCGAGTTCAAACTGGAGGTATCGTGATTGTGAAAGTCTGGGTGCGCCAGTAGCTCGCGCGTCATCATCGGCACGGCACTCAGTGTATTCACCTGCTCTTGCTCAATCAGTTTCAGTGCCTCAGCCGGGTCCCATTTATACATGAGTATCATCTTGCCGCCGCTGATGGTTGCTCCATGCATAACACAGTTGTTAGCAGTGACATGAAACAGCGGGGTTGCAACCAGCGATGTGGCCGCAGGAGCCGAAACAGGAGCATCCAATTTTTCCCCACGGTTCATCGCCTGCGTACTGGCAAATATCTGCCCCATTGCCGCAACATTCATGATGTTATGGACGCAACCCCGATGGGTCAGCTGTGCGCCCTTGGGGCGTCCGGTTGTACCCGACGTATAGAAAATGCAGGCATCGTCGTTGGGGTCGATGGGCGTCGTGGGTAGCTCACCCACTTCACTCACCGCGGTTTCCCAAGGCACCGCTACAACCGGGGAGGACGGCTCGCGAACAGCGACTACCGTTAGGTCCGGGAAGTCGGTTGCAATATCGGCGAAAGTCGCCAGTCTCTGATCATCTGCTATGAGTATCTTGGGCTCGGAATCACTCAGCGCGTAGGCCATTTCGTCTGCGACCCACCAGGCGTTCATGCCGACCACCACACCCCCTACTGCAATGACACCCCAATAAGCGAAAATCCACTCGGGATAATTGCGCAGTGCGATCGCCACCCTATCACCGGAACCAATGCCCTGGCCCTGTAACCATGCAGAAAAGTTGGCCACTATCTGCCCGGCTTGAGCGAAGGTGTAGCGCTCTTCTCCGTACACAATATATTCTTGGTCACCGTAGCCTTGACCCAGCATCCACAGATCGCGCATGGATCCCGGCGCATGCTTGTAGGCCTTGAGCTGATTACCGCCCACCTCAATGGTGGTTAGCTCGAGGAACGCGTCGGGCGCCGTCACCATCTCAACAGCCCGGCGATAATGCGCCATGACTTCATCTGTCATTTTTGAAAAGCCCCCGTATCCTTTTCGCCGCGTCCGGGCGGCATTGAAACAAAAAACCTCCGCAAGATACCCTAACGATATCCCGACGGCCAGCTATCGCCGCGCTTGTTTTGACATTTATAATGCCGATAGTTTGTAAGGGGTTCCAGCGCACATTGACCGCTGGATGCGTATCGCCAGCAGAGGGAAGTCATGAGCGCACAGGAACTGGAGCTGAACCGGCTTGAGCCTTGGCTCAGAGAGAAAATACCAAGCTTTGACGGCGCGCTCAGCGCTGAGAAATTTGCTGGCGGACAGTCCAATCCGACCTTTAAGCTGACTGCGGGCGACCGTCATTATGTGCTCCGCAGAAAGCCGCCTGGAGAACTGCTGGCCTCAGCTCACGCTGTGGATCGAGAGTTTCGTGTATTGGATGCACTGCGGCACACGGAGGTTCCAGTGCCTCAGGTCGTGGCGTTGTGCGAAGACGACAGCGTCATCGGATCGATGTTCTATGTCATGGAGCATCTCGAGGGCCGCATCTTCTGGGACCCAGCGGTGCCCGAAGTGAACAATCAAGAGCGCACGGCCATATATGATGAGATGAACCGCGTGCTCGCTACCCTGCATTCGGTAGATGTTGACGCCGTTGGACTTAGTGATTATGGCAAGCCGGGCAACTACTATGCCCGCCAAGTTGGGCGCTGGACAAAACAGTACCGCGCATCCGAGACCGAGACTGTGGCGGACATGGAGGCCTTAATCGAATGGTTGCCCGCACACATCCCCGAGGGTCAGGAGACTGTAGCGCTGGTGCACGGAGACTACCGCCTCGACAATATGATCTTCCACCCCACAGAGCCCCGTGTGATCGGGATTCTCGACTGGGAGCTATCTACCCTGGGAGACCCCCTTGCTGATCTGGCTTACCAACTGATGGCCTGGCAGTTCCCCCGAGACGGAGGTATAGCGGGTCTGGCGGGGCTAGACCGGTCAGAATTGGGCTTACCCTCGGATGAAGCCTATATCGAAGCCTATTGTCGCCGCACCGGGCGAACGGGAATCGACAACTGGCCTTTTTACATGGCGTTTTGTTTTTTCAGAATCGCTGCCATTCTGCAAGGCATCAAGAAGCGGGCACAAATTGGCACCGCTTCGAGCGCCGAGGCTGATAGTAGGGCAATCATGGTCGGGCCTCTCGCCGCCCTAGGTGCTGCCTGCATCCCCAAAGATTGAATGGTCGGGCCTAGGCCGCGTCACTTTTGGCCGGCGCACTTTTCCTCGAGGCTGCCGAACGGGACCTCGGACGCCCCGCCTCATCCCTAGCTTTAGCGGCCCTCGCCTCCGCCCTGATCGTTTTCATCTGGCTTGCAGTTGGCGGCGGCCGACGGCGAGAACTTTTGGGGCGCCGATACGACCCGGGCTGAGGGCGCAAATCTCCGTATTCGAATCGGTGAAGTATTTCTTCCAACGTCCTCGAGATCAGTGTGCAACGCCTGATTGATTCGATTCTGCTGTAGGTGGCGCGCTCACCCTCCTTCACCAATGCCCGTAGCTCACTCTCATTAGGCTGCTTGATCAGGTGCAGCGGATTCTGCAAACGGAACTTGGGCACGATATTGATATCGCCTGAATATTCTTGGTCGAGTAATGCATGAGCACTATGCATCATCATGTTGAATTTTGGCCAGTTTTCTCCGTATTTTTGTGCAACATCGCGATAGAAATTGAGCACCTCTCGACCGATACCCATGCCCAGTGAGGTGGCCGCTTGTCTTACCGGGCGCGCTCTGTCATCTCGAGGCAAAAATGCCCGAGCAATCGGGTTAACCATGCTCACGATGTAGTGATTGGTTGAGAACAAGCGCGAAAGGCGCTTTGCAGGCAGGTCATCGGCTACGGATCCGTCCACCCAACGCCGTGCCGGCAAGTAGGGCTGTGCCTCTCCCCGCTCGTTTTTTGCCTTGAGCATCACGGCGGGGAATACGCCGGGAATCGCGCAGGAAGCCATGGCGGCCGAACGAAGATACACGTTGGGTGAGGAGACTGCATTCAGCAGCCTGGAGCGCTGATGGGGCTCGGCTGGCGCAACAGTGATGCTGACCTGTCGCCCCGTTCTTGCATAGGCCTCTGCGAAGGTCATGTCCGGCACTGTCGCCTCAATCAGTTGTTCCGTATCTTCGACGCTGAGACGGCTTGACGCGCCCGTTAACCATTGCCTGATGACCCCGGAACCTGCCGATTCGCCCGTCTCCATCAGACCTATTAAGTCCAGCGCTGCCATTTCCTCATCCGTATGCGTGGCCAGAGCAGCGGCAACAATCGCCCCAGCACTAGATCCCGATATGACACGGGGCAGCAAACCGTGGCGCAACAGTTCGCTCACAACACCTACATGCAAAAAACCCAGCACGCCGCCACCGCTTAACATCAGGGCCGAGCGCCCGTAGCAGACGTTACTGCGGTAGAAAAAATCTAGCTTTTGCTGAGTGGGAATCTGATCGTCCGGCAGCTCAGCCAACAACCTGAGCGCCTCGTCAATTTCCTGAATATACTGCTCTATCAGTACCTTGGTACCTGATTTCGCTTTCTTGTAAAGGACGCTTTTCCCCATTCCGCCCATATTGCCGTGTATACCCTCGTTGAGGGCATAAAGCAGACCGGTCCAATCTTTGCGTTTACGAAACTTTCTCAGTCGATCGAGGCGGTAACGGATCTGCGCGTGGTCGTAGAGATCGGACGGCTCCTCGTGGCGCCACTCGTCGTTACCCGTAAGGGCGTCATGGGCCCGCGCCGCGGTGAGCCACTCCTCATAGGAATCGGCAACATCCATTTGATTCTCGAGTGCGCGTAACTCAGCTTTGAGCGTCAATTAGCTCTCCCAGTTGACGGCGGCTATATACAAGCCCTGTCGTTAGAATAGAGACTCTCCTCCGGATACGCTAGCTTGACAGATTCGATCTTCATCCTGCCCGATAGGCATCCTGAAGGTGTCGCTTATAAAGCTTGCCATTGTCCATACGTGGAAGTTGCTCCAGAAAATCGACCTTGCGCGGCACTTTGACCGTGGAAAGGCGCTCTCGCATCCACTCTATGAGCTCCATCTCCGTCTCCTCATTGGCGTCGGACCAATTGAGCGGCTGCACCACCGCCATCACCTCTTCACCAAACTCGGGGTGAGGAATGCCAAACACCGCTACGTCAGCCACTTTTGAGTGAGCAATGAGCAATCCCTCTATCTCAGCAGGATAAACATTCACGCCACCTGTAATGATGGTGAAGTTTTTGCGATCGGTGAGGTAAAGAAACCCCTCCTCGTCCAGATACCCCACATCTCCCATCGTGCTCCAACCCTGCTCGTTAAAGGCATTTTTGGTCTTCTCTGGCTCATCAAAATATTCAAAGGGCCGACTATTGGCGAAGTAAACATCACCCACTTCGCCCGGCCCCAATACCTCCCCGTCCTCACCCAAAATTCGCGGCTCACCGATAATTGCCTGACCTACTGATCCCTTGTGTGTGAGCCAATTAGCCGAATCGATAATAGTGAATCCATTCCCCTCGCTACCCGAGTAATACTCGACAATCACCGGACCCCACCAGTCAATCATGGCTTCCTTAACGTCGATCGGACAGGGCGCCGCGGCATGAATTGCGCACTTCATGGAACTCAGGTCGTATTGCGTCCGGTCCGCTTCGGGCAGTTTCAGCATCCGAACAAACATAATCGGCACCCATTGGCTGTGCGTTGCGCCGTACTCCTCTATCAGCTTCAAAGACTGCTCAGGATCGAAGTGCTCCATGATGACCGATGTTCCACCCAAGCCCAGCACCATCAAGTTGTAGTGCAGCGGCGCAGCGTGATAGAGCGGCGCTGGGGAAAGGTAAATCGTGTCCACACCAAAACCAAAGTAGGCTCCGACAGTTCCCGACATCGGATGATCAGTGTGGATACTCTCGGCATGCGGCGCCCAGTAAACGCCCTTGGGCTTTCCGGTCGTTCCAGAGGAGTACAGCATAGGCGCGCCCAGGAACTCATCTGCGATAGGTGTCTCCGGAAGATCTGCAATCTGCTCGCTGAGCACTTCAAAACCCGCTATTTCACCACCCACACTCAGGCAGCGGTTAAGGCCAGTTGATGCGGCAGCCGCTTCGGTCGCCACATCTGCCAGCGCTGCCGAGGCGACGAACAATTTGGCCTTGCAGTTTGTAATGATGTACGCCGTCTCGTCTTGCTTGAGGTGAGTACTGATTGGCGTGAAGATCACGCCTGCACGGTTTGCCGCCTGAGCCACCTGTAAAAACTCTACGCAGTTTTTCATCATCATGGCGATGTGATCACCGCGCTGGACTCCAGACTGCCTGAGCAAATGAGCTATCTGGTTGGACCGTCGGTCCAATTCGTCGTAGGTGACGACCTTCCCTGAATTCGCCATGATGTACGCTGGCCGATCAGGGGTCTCGGATGCAAAAGCAGAAAAATGCGGCATGTTATTCCTCGTTTGGGATTATCATTTGCAATAATCATACAAGCTCGGAGTAGAGATGGTAGCGGTTGAGCCAGACCTTTCACCTGCAGCTATTCGAGCACGCTGCAGAAGCGCTGAGTTCAGCGCACAAACGTCTGGGCTTGCCCCCGGCCGTGTGCAATGCAACATCGTCATTTTGCCGGCTGACGCCGCTTCGTTTTTCCAAACATTTTGCCAGCGTAATCCCAAGCCTTGCCCCCTGCTGGCAATGAGTCCCCGGCCCGGAAACCCCTCGCTTCCCGATCTAGGGCATGACATCGACATCCGATCTGACATACCGCAATACCGGGTGTGGCGAGATGGTGAGTTGAGCACCCAGCCCACCGACATTGGGGACCTGTGGCAAGACGACTGGGTCGCCTTCGCGCTGGGTTGCTCATTCTCGTTCGAGGAGGCACTCACTGACGCCGGGATTGAAATCCGAAACGTGGCCGAGGGAGTCAACGTGCCGATGTATCGCACCAACATACCGTGCGCGCCTTCCGGCCCTTTTCGCGGCAACATGGTGGTTAGCATGCGCCCTATGCCCGCGGCGGATGCTATCCGCGCAATTCAGGTGTGTTCGCGCTTCCCATCTGTCCATGGCGCACCAGTTCACATTGGCGAGCCAGCGCAAATTGGCATAAGCGATCTCAGCAAGCCGGACTTCGGTGACGCGGTATCGATTTATCCAACTGACCTACCTGTTTTTTGGGCCTGCGGTGTGACGCCACAGGTTGCTCTTGAGGCGGCGCGACTACCCGTTGCCATCACGCACGAACCCGGGCACATGTTGGTGACCGATTTGAAAAATTCTGAGTTGGCGATCTTTTAATGAGACGAGTACTGACCCTCAATTGCGATATGGGAGAGAGCTTTGGACCCTGGGAGATGGGTGACGATAAAACCATCATGCCTCTGATCGATGCAGCGAACATCGCGTGTGGCGGTCACGCTGGCGACCCCAGCACCATGAGACGCTCTGTTGCACTCGCCCGCCGCCATCAAACCGAAGTGGGCGCCCACGTTTCCTATCCGGACAAGCAGGGATTCGGGAGACGGGAGATGAACATCAGGGGGCAGGAGCTCATCGATCTGATTCACTATCAGATTGGCGCGCTGGACG
>VMBT01000671.1_pt1 | contig 20689 bp, 20 predicted proteins | sample 4404301 | NCBI WGS metagenome assembly VMBT01 (sample SAMN12238535, study PRJNA552566) | marine metagenome | isolation source: Coastal seawater | place: USA: coastal Georgia, Sapelo Island | collected 2008-08/2009-08
AGCCCTAGAACACAAGATATACGACAACGAAGAGATCAAGAATATGTTCACGGCGTTAGGTGTGAAGATCGGTACTGAGGAAGATGAGAAAGAGTTAAATATTGAAAGCCTTCGATATCACAAGATCATCATCATGACGGATGCCGATGTGGACGGAAGCCATATTCGAACGTTGATTCTCACTCTCTTTTTCCGTTACATGAAAAAATTGGTCGAGAGCGGCTATATCTACATTGCCACCCCTCCCCTTTACCTGGTGAAGAAAGGGAAGCAATTCTCCTATTGCTGGAGTGACGACGAGCGCGATCGCGAAATGCAGCGCATTGGTGGTGACAAAACGGAAAGTGTCAATGTTCAGAGATACAAGGGCCTTGGTGAAATGAATGCCCAGCAACTTTGGGAAACCACCATGGATCCGGAACATCGAACGCTCAAGCAAGTGACTCTGGATAGTGCAGCCGAAGCTGATAGGATCTTCTCCATGCTCATGGGTGATGAAGTTCCACCTAGACGAGAATTCATCGAAGCCAACGCCAAATACGCCAACATCGACGTATAAACAGAGCTCAACGGCTTTGTAACGCCCCATTGGACCGGTCTTACAAAGCCTTATCTTTTTTCTGCGAAAACTTGTTTTATCTCAGATAAAATATCAATTTTGCACTCCTTAAAATTTAACAGGCAATGTCTAAAGTTTGCGATCTTACAGGGAAGAAGGCGTTGAAGGGAAATCGCGTCTCGCACTCCAACGTAAAAACCAAGCGTAGATTCTACCCGAATCTGCACGTTAAGCGGTTTTATATCCCGGAAGAAGACCGATGGGTTACCTTGAAGGTTTCTTCAGCCGCACTGCGCACGATCAACAAGAAGGGGATCAGTGCCTGTTTGAAAGATTTCGAAAAGAACGGTAAGATATAATTCCGATAAATTAATTCGTCATGGCAAAGAAGGGCAATAGAGTTCAGGTGATCCTCGAGTGCACAGAGCACAAAGAGAGCGGTATGCCGGGAACTTCTCGTTATATCACAACGAAGAACAAGAAAAATACAACCGAGCGAATCGAGTTGAAAAAGTATAATCCGATCCTGAAGCGTGTTACGGTTCACAAAGAGATCAAGTAGTAGAACACTCTAAGATTTTCAATTATGGCAAAGAAGGTAGTTGCAACACTGAGATCCGGAACAGGTAGAGACTGGGCGAAAGTAGTAAAGGCTGTAAAGTCGCCTAAGACTGGTGCTTACACTTTCAAAGAAGAGATCATCCCTACTGATCAGGTTAAGGATCATTTCAAGAAATAAGACGGAAAATCCGTTTGAGAATAGCTTCCTGTGACTGCAGGAAGCTATTTTTGTTTGCAGTGAATCACTCTTCACACGTTCGAAATCAAATCAATCACACCTAAACCCAACAGCATTAGCACTGCTGTCAGCATACTCCCATGGGAATATTCAGTTTCTTAAAGAAGGAAAAAAGCGAGGAAGAAGTTCAAAAACTCGATCAGGGACTTGAGAAAACGAAGAGTTCACTCTTCGGTAAATTGTCTCGTGCACTTCTCGGCAAAAGCAAGATCGATGACGAGTTCCTTGATGAACTCGAAGAGATCCTGATCACTTCAGACGTTGGAGTGGATACGACCCTAAAGATCATCGAACGTATTGAAGAACGCGCTTCGAAGGATAAATTCATAAACTCCACCGAGCTGCATGAACTGCTCAAGCAGGAGATCACAGAACTTCTGGTAGCCAATCGACGAGATGACAATGACACCTCAGTCAAACCGTATGTGATAATGGTAGTTGGAGTCAATGGCGTTGGGAAAACGACTACCATTGGGAAACTGGCGAACAAATTCAAATCCAATGGTTTGAATGTGGTACTAGGTGCTGCCGACACATTCCGAGCTGCAGCCGTGGACCAGTTGAAGATCTGGAGTGATCGTGTAGGAGTGGACTTCGTATCCAAAGGAATGAACGCCGATCCGGCTTCAGTAGCATTTGATACGGTAAAACATGGCCAGGAACAGAATGCTGATGTCATCCTGATCGACACAGCCGGAAGATTGCATAACAAGGTCAATCTCATGAACGAATTGAGTAAGATCAAACGAGTCATGAGCAAAGTGATCCCGGATGCCCCACATGAAGTGCTGCTCGTACTTGATGCAAGTACTGGTCAGAATGCATTTGAACAAGCCAAGCAGTTCACTGCGGCTACAGAAGTTACAGCGCTTGCGTTGACGAAACTTGATGGTACTGCCAAGGGCGGAGTGGTCATCGGTATCTCAGACCAATTCAAGGTACCTGTCAAATACATTGGGGTTGGCGAGCAAGTCAACGACCTTCAAGTATTCGAACCTCGCTCCTTTGTGGATTCCCTGTTCTCAGAAGATCAATGAAAGTACGATCACATAAACAGAACAAAGTGAACATCGTAACTCTGGGATGTTCCAAGAATACGGTCGACTCAGAAGTTCTCCTTACTCAACTGCAAGGAAACGAGATCGCAGCCGAGCATCAGGGTGAGTCTGACGACTTCAACGTAGTTGTGGTCAACACGTGTGGTTTCATAGAAAACGCCAAACAAGAGTCGATCGAGACCATCTTGCACTATATCGATGAGAAAGAGAGCGGGAACATTGAGAAATTGTTCGTCACCGGATGTCTGAGTCATCGGTATAAAGATGATCTTCAAAAAGAAATGCCCGAAGTGGATGCATTTTTCGGCACCATGGAGCTTCCGTCATTGCTTGAGAATCTGGGAGCGGATTACAAAAAGGATCTGCTTGGTGAAAGACGAACGACCACTCCGTTTCACTTCGCATACCTCAAGATCAGTGAAGGATGCGACCGACCGTGTTCCTTCTGTGCTATCCCTCTTATGAGAGGAAAGCACCGCTCACGCTCTATCGAATCGCTGGTTGAAGAAGCCGGTAAACTGGCTGCGAAAGGTGTCAAGGAGATCATGCTGATCGCTCAGGATAGCACGTATTACGGACTCGATCTATATGGTGAGCGGAAACTAGCCGATCTCATGAAAGCGATCGCAGATGTGGAAGGCATCGAATGGGTGCGTTTGCACTATGCATTCCCGAGCGGCTTCCCGATGGACGTCATCGATGCCATCAGTGAGCATCCGAACATCTGCAACTATCTCGACATCCCTTTGCAACATGCTTCCGATGAAGTATTGAAAGTGATGCGAAGAGGCATCAACGAACAGAAATCCAGAGACCTGATCAGTAAGATCCGGGAACGATCTCCGAACATAGCCATCCGCACAACGATGATGGTTGGGCACCCCGGAGAAACTGAGGAAGAGTTTCAAAAGCTTTGTCAGTTCGTCAAAGACATGCGATTTGAACGACTCGGCGTCTTCACCTATTCCCACGAAGATGGAACCCACTCGTATACGATGGCTGATGACATCCCTGAAGAAGTCAAAGAGGAACGCGCTGCTGATCTGATGGAGATCCAGGAACAGATCTCACTTGAAACAAACAGAGAGAGAATAGGAAGTGTTGTTCAGGTATTGTTTGACCGAATTGAACAAGATCACTTCGTTGGACGAACGGAATGGGACTCACCGGAAGTGGATAATGAGATCCTTGTGCCGATCGACAACAACTATATGAGGATCGGTGACTTCAGAAAGGTGAAGATAACCGACGCCAGTGAGTTTGATCTATTCGGCGAAATCTGCGAAGAATGAAACATTTGAGCGTATCAGCATTGAAAACGGACTTGTTCAACCCTGTTGTTCAGGAATATTTGAACGATCCTGCTGTTACCTCTCCCCTCACCGACTCATCATCCACTGCTGAGATGATTGAGCGCGTTTTAAAGAATTTCTCTTCCGAACAGCGGTCAAGACTTGTCGAAGTGCTTCAAGATCAATATTCGAGGCTTAAAACGAGCCAGAAGGGTGAAACGATCGATAAGCAGTTGTTCCTCCTATCCGAATCATCAACCTGCACGATCGTCACGGGGCAACAGATCCATCCTGCTTTGGGACCACTTCTCGTATTCTACAAGATCCTGTCTTGTCTGGACACAGCGAGAAAATACAAGGCGGATCATCCGGACTACGATTTCGTGCCGATATTCTGGATGGCAACCGAGGATCATGATCTCGCGGAAGTTCAACGAGTCACGCTTTACAACGATGTTTTCGTCTGGGACACAGATCAAACCGGCCCCGTGGGCCGAATGGAGACCAGTGCTCTCGTGACATTGATGTATCAGTTGAATGCGCGGGTTGACGACACTCCGGAGCATCATCACTTCCTGAAGATCTGCAAAGAGTGCTACTCGGCTCACGACAATTTCGCAGATGCGACCAGAGAGATCGTACACCGAGTATTCGGTGAGCATGGAATCGTAGTCTTGGATCCCGACGATCCTCGTTTGAAGTCTCTGTTCACGGAGCACATGCAACACGACTTGATCGATCACAGTTTGATCAAAGGGATCGAGAACGCCAAAAGTATCATGAAAGATCGAGGGTACGACATTCCGATCAATGGCAGAGATATCAATCACTTCTATATTAAAGAAGGGTTGCGCGAACGACTACATCGAACAGGCAACGAGTGGGAAGTCTTGAATTCGGAGATCAAGTTCTCGGAGGAAGAGCTGAAAAATGAGCTGAGAAATCATCCCGAACGCTTTAGTCCGAACGCCTTGATAAGGCCGATGTATCAGCAACATATCCTTCCCTGTGTCAATTACATTGCAGGAGGAAGTGAGTTCATGTATTGGCTCGAACTGCGAAATATGTTCGAGTCAGAAGGAGTGATTTATCCACATGTTCAGATCCGTACGAGTGCATTCATCATCGGCGAGAACCTGGTTGATCAGATCGGCAAATCGCCATTGGAATTGAAAGATTTCTTTCTTCCGAAAGATGACTTGGTGAGGTTGACAGAGGATACCACGGGTGAGGCTCTCACCAATATGAGAGCAGCCACTGAGGCTTTGGATAATGCCTTGGCAAATCTCAGATCGATCGAAGCGCAAACAATTAATAACCAAGGGCTTGGCAAGGCGAAGCGCAAGCTAAATGAGGCTCTTTCTATCTATAAGCGAATCCTTGAAGAAGCTGTGGTAGAGAAGGCTAAAGACGGAGAGATCATCCAAAAGATGCTAAAAATCAGGAAAAAGCTGTGGGGTAGTTCGATCCAGGAGCGGAAGGACTGCATACTCCGTTATATTCCTGAACTTCTGGGCGAGTTACAGCGCGACGATCGGAGCCAATTTCACAACCCTGAGCAAATTCAAGTATTGGTCAAAGCATAAACCACTTTCACAGTTCGTCCGTTTCCCACTATCTTTGGAGTCTAAGCCATTGAACGCTTAAGATCATCATGAAAGTCATAAGACCAGTTGTCGCAGTACTCATCGTACTTTCCAGTTCTTTAGCAAAAGCTCAGGACGACTCGACCAGGATCTCCATGAATTCCTATTTCGAGAAGTATCGTCCGGCTAAACAATGGTCGGTAGGACTACAACTCAGTCCGACTCATGCGATGAGTGACGCCGACAATCTCCAACTAGGATTTGCCTATGGTTTGCATGTCAAATATTCTGTGGGATAGTCCTTTGGATTGAAACTCCAGGGAAACATTGGAACGCTTCGCGGTTCTCGTGAAGGAAATGACATTTCCGGTAACGGTACAAGAGGACAGAACAACCGAGGCTCAGCAGATCCTACGAACCGGGGTGATGGGGACAATGTGTTCCACAATGGTAACCAGGCCCCTAGTGACGACTCTTACTTCTTTAAAAATGAAATGAAGGAAGTGGCGCTTACCGCTGTTTTTACGTTAGGAAATATCAGCTTCATCAGACCACTTCGCAAAGTGCAGATGTTCATGTTTGCCGGAGTAGGGACAATATGGAGCGACGTGAATGGAGGGTTCGGTGTCCCTGATGACGCCAAGAATTACCACTTCTCATGGGGTGACGATTACTTCAACCTCGTAACTGACGGAAGCGGAGATATCATTGATGCCCAAACAACGTACCAAGGTCGAAACTTCACCTTACCATTCGGGTTCGGATTCAAGAGAAATTTTGGTGACATGCTGGATGTGGGTATCGAGTATCGCTTGAACTACACGCGTTCTGATAACCTCGACGCATATTCTTTCCCATTGTGGAGGAACCGTCATACAGACTTCTACGGCCTTTTAGGTTTCCAGGCATCCTTAAAGCTTGGTGGAATGAAGAGATCACCGACCATTACGATTGGTTAAATCCCGTTGCCGACATCTATGAGTCTTTGGATTCATTGGAAGATATTGAAGAAAAAGTGGAGCTTCTCTTGGAAGACACCGACGGTGACGGAACACCTGATTATTATGATCAGGAGCCGAATACAGAAAAAGGTGCCTGGACCTGGGATAATGGTGTGACTGTCGATCTGGATGAGGATGATGTTCCTGATTACCGCGATGATGAGCCGGCTTCTGAAAAAGGGTCTATTGTAGACGCCAAAGGAGTTATGGTAGACAAAGACAAGGACCGCGTTCCTGATTATCGCGACGACGACACGAATACCCCTGAAGGTGTGTTTGTTCGCCCGAATGGTACTCATGATGCCGGTGGTGTCGGTGGAGCTTGTTGTAACTGCAATGACGTTACTCTTCCTACCATCATTTTTGACCGAGGAAGCAGCAAGGTTAAACCTGAATTCTACGGAGTACTCTACTCTGTAGCTGAAAAAATGAAAGAATGTCCGGATCTTGAAGTGAAGGCTACCGGATATGCCATTCGCTCAAAATCACAAGCGAATCTGGCTGTGACCCGGACCAATGCCATCATTGAGCACTTGAATCAAACGTACAACATCCCGAGAGATCGCTTCGAAGTGAATACAGAAGGTGATGCACCATCCGGTCTGGAATACAGCGATCGACGTATCGATCTGGATCACAAGAAATGATCATAAGAGTAGAGAATAAAAAAAGGGACCTTTAAGCGTCCCTTTTTTTGTGTCCGTTCTTTTAGTTGTGTGAGCTATAGTACCTGCGGATCTGGTCTCTGACCTGCAAGAATATCGGCTGTGTAAATTCTACGAATAGTTGCTGAGGCGGTGGCGGGAAAGCTTCTCTCCGTCTGATCAGTTCATGATCTTCCGGAAGCAGCGCCTCTTCCTGTCCGTTATAGAAGCCCCAGTCCCATTCCCAAATGAAGGTTCCGGGCATCTTGTCCTGACGAACAGTTTGACCACTTACAGCATCCACGATCTGGAAGTCGAGTAATCCCGATGAGTTCACCGATTTATGTACCAAAGTCAAGGTCGCCCTGGCTGTTCCGTAAACCGGTACTTTCCCTTCATCGGTTTCCACAAATCCCATCTCCACACTATCCTTGGTTCTGATGAATTCCTCTTCTCTGATAAGAGTCTGGCCGACGACAAAATCATCGAAGCGCATGACGATCACCTGGTCGGGGTCAATATCATATTGAGCCACATCCGCAGTCGAATGGAACTGAACGAATCGATAATTGAATCCACGTGCTGTCTCCATGATCTTGTTCTGAAAGAACTCATTGGAAATAGCCAGTGATCTGGAATGGATTGGTATGTCATCGATCAACACGTGAATGGTTGCAGCATCCAAAGCTGTATTCAGATATTCGTCAATGCGATCGTATTCCGGCGTATAGTTCTTCGCTGTTTGAAAATGGCGATATGCATCTCTAGCCTTGAACAAGTCGTTCTTCTCCAGATCAAGCAAACCTTGCTCAAAATGGGCCTTGGAGGCTGCTAAGCGAGCGACGTTCAACTCTTCCTGGAAATAACGTGCGTTCGGAATAATGCTCAGACAAGCCGGACAACGCGAGATCTCGTCATGCAAGCGATTCATCGCCTCATAGTGTCGCACGATATCGTCATGTCGGAACTGCGCTGTTGATGCTTTCAGCAACTTCACTTCCTTCATGTGATAATCCTCGGCATGTTCGTATGCCACGATCAATACATGACGTGCCTTCTTGTGATCGGGTTTCTTTCTCAAGCGATTCACTGCTTGAAGAACCGCCGTGTCGTAATCACCTTTTTCAAGGCGCTTCAAACCGCTGGTACACTGCACCGTCGTCATCATGATGATCAGTGATACAAGCAATACGAGTGGGTTCGAGAGGTTGTTGGTTAGTACTCGTGCTTTCATAGGCCAAAAATATTAAGGGTTCACGATAAGAGATACAAAAACCTTCCCTTTGATCGTCAAGCGATGAGACAAACGTTCAAATATGAACCTAAATCACTCACATTAAGCATATTATAACATAAGTGATTCGACGCAGCTAAAAAATGCCCATTTCGCGGGATTGTACTTTTTTACATACGACTCGTAGAGCTTTTGCTATATTCCCACTCCTACATCCATGAAAAAAGTCTTGCTTTCACTTATCGTCGTTATGATCAACCAGTTTTGGTCGGTCGGACAGGAGTTTGAGCTCGGCACTCTCTACAAAGCTGATTCAAAGTTTTTCCAGATCGGGCTCTTGTCAACGCCAGATACAGGATGGAATCTGAATATTTTCCACGATCACAAAGGTCAATCCTGGGAGTTTGATCAGGATCTTAAGCGAACTACAGTGCTCACCACTGATGATGTCAAGAGAAAATCGAACTTTCTGTTCCATTATCAGATCGGTGACACCAATGGATATGTGTATGAGCATCGCGCCGGAATTAACGACCGGGAGGTCTGGTTGAAGCACGATCAAGCTTCGGAACCAGTTAAACTATTGCACCTGGTCAAGATCCGAGGCGAATTCCCTGCACTTCGAATCGAGCAGGTGTCAAGAGGCATTCTCCTCTGGTATAGTCCGATACAACTGACTGACGAAGCGAATGCAACTCTGGAATTGATTGAGTATTCCGCAGGTGGGGACCAATTATTGAATTGGGAGATATCCCTGAACAAACCGGAAAAACTACTAAGGAAATTGCGACTGGATGTACATGAAGGAAAGGTCTTTCTGACTACCAAAGAATTCGACATGAGTCCTGTGGAGAAAAGAGCGTTCAAAGCCAATTACAGTTACGTCATGTATTCTTTCCCTTTCGGCTCTGACAGCGTGACGACCCAACTGCTCCACCCAGAGGGTCTTTTCCCACTCATGCCACTGATCAAGATTGACAAAAACCAACTCCTTTCATTCTGTTTTGCAGGGAAGAAAAATAACCGAAAGCAACAATTCCTCTGTGAAACCACGATAAACACCCTCACTTCTGAGCGGACTGAGAAGAAGCACGAACTCTCGGAATTGGAGTTACCGAGAAACGCATTGACATACCGCTGGATGTCGAGAAGTTTTTACGGGTTACGTGCAATGAATGTCCAATCATCAGATAGCAGTTGGACACTTACAGCTGAATTTCGTGATTATCGCGTCGTTGGGAATTCCGCCAGCGGCCCCGTGATCAGCTACATCTTCGGACCCATCGCACTGATCCACAAGGACCCATCCGGATTAAAACTCTCTGTGATCGAAAAGTATCAGCACAGCGCAAACGACAATGGCACTCATCTATCATACTTTGCATACAAAACAGACAGTTCCCGAGTGTTCGTGCAAACAACAAGTCACAGGTACTTCCTGGGTCTTCCCTGGCTCCGATCCATCTACAAACGATCGAACATTCAGATCTCAGAAGTGAGCAATGACGACATGACCGTTAAAATCACAGAATTACCTCGATTCGAACAGAAGATCGCACCACATTGGCGTGATGCATTTGTGTGGGACCAGGAGATAGTGGTTCCTGTCTCCGGCAAGAAATTGATCGGACTGGGAAAACTCAAGCCCTGATGATATTCAGAAAATCGGAAGCCTTCAAACTGGCACCTCCGATCAAGCCCCCGTCAATATCGGGCTGGCCGAATAACTCCTCCGCATTGGCAGGTTTTACGCTTCCACCATAGAGTATACGTATCTCATTGGCTATAGCCGCTCCATAGCGCACTTCAAGTAAGCTCCGGATATGTGCATGCATTTCCTGTGCTTGTTCAGCACTTGCTGTGACACCTGTACCGATCGCCCATACCGGCTCGTATGCGATGACCAGTTTATCCGTATTTCCCGCCTCCACTTTTGCTATGACCTCGTTGACCTGAGCAGCTACCACATCGAAGTGCTGATCTGCTTTACGCTGCTCAAGTGTTTCTCCACAACATGCAATGGCGATCAACCCGTTTCGAGTAACGGCCTCAGCTTTCAATCCAACAGTTTCGTTGGTCTCATTGAAGTACTGTCGACGCTCCGAATGTCCTAGTATCACAGCCTCAACGGGCACTGATTTCAGCATAGGAACAGAAACTTCTCCGGTATAAGCACCACTTTCTTCATAGTGACAGTTCTGAGCTCCGAGGACAAGTCCGCTTCCATTGATGGTATTAATGAATGTCTTGAGATGAATGTAAGGAGGAAAGATCATGACTTCACATTTGTCCAAGTCTTCTACGTGTACATTGCTCACGATCTCTTTCATCAAGGTGTAGCCGTCCTGAAGGTCGGTATTCATTTTCCAGTTTCCTGCGACTATTCTCTTTCGGGTCATGTTTGCTAGGTCGTTTATTGATTCGCTTCCCAGAAGCGGTATTGTTCTGTATGTTCAAAGACGTATCCGAGTATCTCCTTATCAGCATCGGTCAGTTCTACTTCCCGTCTTGCCATTACCATCTCGGCTGTTTCGAGTGCTTTCTTCAATTGATGGGTTGAGAATCCATTGCTACCGCCCCATGCAAATGATGGAACGTAATTGCGCGGAAATCCACTCCCAAAGATGTTGCACGACACACCGATCACGGTGCCGGTATTGAACATGGTATTGATGCCGCATTTGGAATGGTCACCCATGATCAAACCGCAAAACTGCAAACCCGTTTTGGCGAACCTGCCTTCAGAGTAGTCCCAGATACGTACTTCAGTATAATTGTTCTTGAGATTCGAGTTGTTGGAATCAGCACCGATGTTACACCATTCTCCCAGAACACTGTTTCCGAGGAATCCGTCATGTCCTTTGTTGCTGTATCCAATAAGGATGGAGTTATTCACCTCCCCTCCTACTTTGGAGTGAGGCCCGATTGTCGTAGCTCCGTAGATCTTTGTCCCCAATTTGAGCACGCTATGTTCGCACATGGCCAGAGAACCGCGTACGAGGCTCCCTTCCATGATCTGAGCATCCTTCCCAACATATATGCACCCTCCATCAGGATTCAGGATCGCTCCTTCTACTCGCGCACCGGCTTCAATGAAAATGTCTCCTTCTCCGGTAACTCGGTTCGTATCACTCAATGGAGCAGATTTCCGTCCGTTGGTGAGCGCTTTGAAATCCTCTCGGATCTGTGCGTCATTTGCTGTAAACAGATCATACGGACGGTTTACAAATTCGCAATCGATCTCGTTGCCATCGTATGGCGACCAAAGTTCCTGCAGACCGATCTCGGCCGCAGAGCGCAATGCTACAAGGACCCCATTGGAGACCAGACAGCCATTCATTGGAAGTTCACGAATGGCTTGCAGCAATTCGTCATTTGGAAGTACTCGGCCGTTCACAAACAGGTTGTCATTCGAATAAGAAACCGGGTATTTACCGGCAAGATGGTCCGCACATAAATGTGAGACCTCACCGCCCAGATGCAATTGCCACTTCTCTGATAGAGTCAGGATACCAACTCGAAGTTCAGCCGGCGGACGTGTTAAGGTCAGCGGGTACAATCGCTCAATTGAGCTGTCGTCGAACAGAATGACATTCATGAAGCTCCGAAATTAGTTCTTTCCCCTGATAACGCTCTTTTCATGATGGTAGGATTCGTTGAAAATAAAAAAGCTCCTGTTCGAGGAGCTTTTTATCAATGCTTTTATCAGAAGATTATTTCTTCTTTCCGTATCGCTTGTTGAATTTGTCAATACGACCTGCTGTATCAACGAACTGCATTTTACCGGTGAAGAATGGATGTGACTTGTCAGAAATATCCAGTTTGTACAATGGATACTCATTCCCATCTTCCCACTTTACAGTCTCTTTGGTCTCAACAGTTGAGCGCGTCATGAACATGTGCTCATTGGACATGTCCTTGAAAACAACGAGTCGGTAATTATCAGGATGTATTCCGTCTTTCATCTTTCGCTACTTTTGAAGGAGTGCAAAGGTAGTACTAATATTGTCTTCCACAAACATAAAATCACGGCTTGACGGAGAAAAATAAGCGTTCCATTGAAAATGTGGCAATTAGAATTGCTATTCGGCACATTATCAGACATTTATTGTTTGCTTTTGGACTACTTTTCATACTCCGGATCCTTTTCCTGCTTTACAATTGGGAGCAGTTCTCCAACTCTGGAGTGGTGGCTCTCACAGAGACGGTCATTCAGGGATTTCGTTTCGATCTCAAACTGATCTATTATTCCTGGCTTCCATTGTTGTTGCTGGATTGTTTGACGCTCCGCTCCTATTGGGCAGTTCGCTCCATTCAGCAGATCTGGGTGGCGGTGGTATGTCTGAACTCCGGGATCGATACAGGTTTCTTTGCCTTTTCCAAAGTTCGGAATGGACGCGAGATCCTGATGTTTCTCGATCATTCGAACAACATTTCTTTGTGGACCTATGTGGCCGACTATTGGTTATTCGCTGTTCTTATAGTGATACTAGTTGTTCTGGCTTCACGCTTGCTCAGGAACTGGCGTGCCGATTGGCCTCCGATGAAAGGACAACGCACTTTGGTTGTTTTAACCCTTGCAGCTCTACTCTTCATTCCAATGAGAGGAGGTTTTTCGGGAAGACCATTGCGCAGTTCTGATGCCCACCTGTATGTCAGAAACGAACTGGTACCGATCGCTTTGAACTCTACGCTGCTTTTAGTAGAACAAGATATCCCTGAAATTCCTGACGAGTTGACTGCTTCAACAGTGCTTCCCGGCAAGAGTCGTTATTATGGAGATGACTCACTGTTCAAACCGAATTTCATCCTGATATTCCTGGAGAGTTTCGGAAAAGAATATACCGGCCTGAATCATAATTATACGTTCAACTACACTCCGAATCTCAATGAACTCATGGCCAAAAGCTTGGTGTGTACCGACGCCTACGCAACCGGTTTGCGGTCGGTGGATGCTGTTCCCGGTGTGTATTCAGGTGTTCCTCGACTTGGATCGACCTCCTTCACCAAAACTCCATACGCCTTCAATCGATTAGAAAGTATCAACTCGCTGCTGGGCAACATTGGTTACTCCACGCACTTCTATCACGGAGCGGAGTCGAGCACCATGGGTTTTCACGCTTTTCTGAAGTCGGGCGGACTCGACCGGTACCAGAGCATCGCAGATTATCCAAAATCAGATCAGGACCACGATGGACATTGGGGGATCTATGACGGAGCATATCTGGATTATTTCAAAACCGAATTGGACACCATGCGTCAACCTTTCCTTGCATCGGTGTTCACGCTGAGCAGTCATCACCCCTATTCGATCCCGAATGAATGGAAGGATTCTTTCGACCAAGGATCATTGGAAATTCATGCCAGTATTGGCTATACCGATCGCATGCTCGCCGAATTTTTCAAAAAGGCGGAAAGATCAGCGTGGTTTGAGAACACGATATTTATCATCATGGCCGATCACAGCTCGGAGAATGCAATGCATGCCTATCGTACGCCATCCGGTAAATATGAGATCCCATTGTTGTTCTATTCTCCAAAGTGGATCCAGGCAGGCTCCATCAATGAGACCACCGGACAAACGGATGTCTTACCCACCATACTCGATCTGATAAACTACCCGGATTCTGTATACACATTTGGAGAATCGATCTTCGACGCAGACCGGAAATCTCTGGCAATGCACAACGACAATTTCACGTACCATATCACTCAGAACGGATGGAACTACGGAGTGTCTCAAAACGACCTGGAGCCGATCTTCCTGTACGACAAGATCAACGACCCCAACTGCCTGATAAATGTATTGGACAAAAACCCTGACAAGGCATCAGACCTGGATTCTCTCTTGCGGTTGAAGCTCTCAGAGTATCATACCCGTATGGAAATGAATGCTTTCAATTAATTCTATCTTTGCCGCATGCAAAAAGCAGCTCTGCCAAAGGGGACAAGGGACTTTGCTCCCGACGTCATGCGCCGAAGGAACTTCATCACAGACACCATCATCCATGTCTACAAGAAGTTCGGGTTTCAACCCATTGAAACTCCGGCCATGGAAAACCTGAGCACCCTGCTTGGCAAGTATGGTGACGAAGGAGACAAGCTCCTTTTCAAGATCCTGAATTCCGGAGATTTTCTGAAGAAAGTAAGCCCGGAGGAGTTGAATGATGCCGATGCAAATTCACTCGGGTTAAAAATTGCCGAAAAGGGACTTCGATACGATCTGACCATACCATTCGCCCGATTCGTCGTGCAGCACAGAAATGACATTCTATTTCCGTTTCGACGGTACCAGATCCAACCCGTATGGAGAGCTGATCGTCCTCAAAAAGGCAGATACCGTGAATTCTGGCAATGTGATGCGGATGTGATCGGCACCGATTCCATGATCGCAGAGATCGACCTCATTCAGATCTATTCTGAGGTGTTCGACGCACTTGGATTCGACGACTATGTTCTGAAGATCAATCACCGAAAATTACTGGAAGCTGTTGCGATCACTTGCGAGATGGATTCGAATTTCAGGCACCTTACTGTTTGTATCGACAAGTTGGATAAGATCGGATGGGAAGGCGTTGAGACAGAATTAGCAACGGAATTTTCACATCCATCCATTGAAAAGTTGAAGACCATTTTGATCAATGGAAAGATCACTACAGAGTTTCTGAATGATCTCAGCGCGAAACTGACTGCCTCTCCTTCATTAGATCAAGCCCTAAAAGACCTTAGAGAGATTCTCGGATTCATTTCCGACATACAGCTGGACGTAAATATGGAATTGGACCTGAGCCTGGCGCGAGGGCTAGACTACTACACGGGATGCATCTTTGAAGCGATCATTCCGGAAAGTGGAATTGGTTCCGTTTCGGGTGGAGGACGATATGATGATCTCACCGGAGTGTTCGGCATGAACGACGTGAGTGGTGTTGGAATATCGTTCGGGATCGATCGCCTCTATGATGTCATGGAGCACTTCGGACTGTTCAACGAACTAGAGAGCTCTCCGGTAAAACTGCTCTTGGCTCACTTCGATGAAAAGAGTCGATCTGCCTGCGTAAAACTTGCTAGAGAACTTCGGTCGATGGACATTTCAGTTCAGGTTTACCCTGATGTGAAGAAGATCAAGAAGCAGCTTGACTATGCAAACAAGAACCACATCCCATTCGTGGGTGTGATCGGTGAGGACGAAATAGCGGCAGGCTCTGTCCAGTTGAAAAACATGCGGAATGGGGAGCAGGTTTCAGTATCTCAAAGTAAGATCGGGGAAGCACTCCTGTGAAGCTAAAACACTTACACAAGATCGATCCGATCATCATCTACCAGGATGATGATATCATTGCGCTCAACAAACCCAGCGGATTGCTCAGTTTGCATGACCGCGATCAACGCGACACATCTTTGATAGACCTTCTCCGCAAGTACGATCCGAATGCTACACTCTGTCATCGACTCGACCGCGAAACTTCCGGAGTTATAATCGCTGCACGTTCTCAAGAAGTATATCGCGAAATAGCGGTGCAATTCGAAAAACGCAAGGTTGATAAGACCTACTACGCAATAGTGCAAGGGAGTCATCATTTTAAAGATCATGTGATCGATCTGCCTCTTTCCATCACGTCAAGGGGAAAATCAAAAGTAGATCACCGTAGAGGTCGCCCTTCTCGAACAAGCGTCGAATCTACAGAGATCTTCAAACATTATACTGCAGTAGAGTGCAAACCGAAAAGTGGACGACTCCATCAGATCAGGATACATCTCGCTTCAGTGAACGCCCCGCTTGCAGGTGATGAGACATATGGAGGCAAGTATCCGTATATGTCGGACATCGTGTATAAATACAACAAAGGGCGAGGCAAAGAAGAACGACCAATGATACATCGAGTTGCCTTGCACGCTTACCGAATCAAGTTTGAATTGAAGGGGAAAACGCATGATATTGAGGCTCCTTTGTCAGATGACATCGAGATACTACTCAAACTCCTTCGAAAAAATGATGCACTTCCTGCGTAGATTCGGCCTCGAAATTTTTTTGCTCCTTAACTCATTGGCGATCTTCGCTCAGGATTCGAGGACTGTGGCTTCATCTACTGTTTCTGATCTGGGGAATTCCAATTTCAAAGCAGTCCACGGTCGATTCGGCGATGATCTGGCCAAAAGTATCAGCAAAAAACAGCTTCAAACGATCTGGACCCAACTTACAACTGCCTACGGACAATTCGAAAAAGCAGAAGAAGGAGAGTTCACGATAGAGGATGGATCAACAAAGGCTCTGATCCCCATCCAATTTGAAAGTGGCAGTATGACCCTGCAGCTTAAGATCGAAGGGGAATGGATCACAGGGATCTATTTTGCCCCGAATTCATATGTCTTACCTGCATCGGTAAAGGGAGTTTCATTTGGCAAGAAACAACTCACCGTTGGAGCCGACACTTTCAAACTGGATGCAGAGCTGGTCGTTCCGAGAACTCCTCAGAAATGTCCGGTCGTGATCCTGGTACACGGCTCAGGCCCAATGGATATGGACGAATCGGTGTACGCTTCCAAGGTGTTCAAGGACCTTTCTTTGATGCTGGCGACCCACGGTGTGGCCACATTGCGATATGACAAACGGAGTAAAACCTATCCTCACCTCTTTGAGTCAGGAAAGGACTTTACCCTTGGTGACGAAACTGTCGACGACGCCCTCAGTGCTGTTCAAGTGGCAAAAAGTCTGGATCTCATTGACACCAATCGAGTCTTCGTATTGGGACATAGTTTGGGAGCATATGCGGTACCTCGAATTGCAAAAATGGATCCAACCATTACCGGTGGAATTGTCATGGCCGGTCCTGCCCGCAAGTTGTTCGAGATCTTACCGGAACAGTACGACTACCTTTTGGGTCGGGACGGTAAACTCAGCTTCATTGATAAGATGATCCTACGGAAAATGGACAAAGCAGTTGAGCAACTCCGTGGATTACCGGACGATGTACCCAAGAAGTTGAAAATGCCCATGGCTTATTGGCCCATACATTTCTTTGTTGACATCCATGGCTACGATCCCGTGGCCACGGTCAAGCAGGATACCCGTCCATTTCTCATTTTACAAGGTGAGCTGGATTATCAAGTCAGCTATGCCAATGATTTTTCTCGCTTCAAATCTGAATTGGAAGAAGAGCCCGGAGTGCGGTTGATCTCCTATCCTAAATTGGATCACCTAATGATGGATGCACAAGGGGAATCTACCCCTTCCGATTACTTCCAAATGAGAAACGTTGAGCCTGAGGTAGTCCAAGATATTGCCAAATGGGTCCTCGGTCAGAAATAGGACTTATCCATAATTTTCAACATCTCTTTCTGCTGGACTCCCTCTTTCTATATTTGCACAAATCTAGACATTCATGGAAAGTGGTATCGGCGAAAAAGCCATTCTGATGCTCGCAGATGGAAGTGTATTTGAAGGCACTTCTATCGGAAAGATCGGCACAACAACAGGAGAGATCTGTTTCAACACCGGGATGACCGGTTACCAGGAAATTTTCACTGACCCATCCTACTTCGGTCAGGTCATAGTGATGACCAGTGATCACATAGGCAACTACGGTGTTCACGACGATGAGACGGAGTCGGCCGGGATCAAGATCAACGGCCTCATCTGTAAGCGATTCACGCACAAATTTTCTCGTAAAACTGCCAGCGGCGGTCTGAATGATTATCTGATCGAGAATAACATGGTCGGGATCACAGACGTGGACACCCGACAGATCGTTCGCAGGATCCGTAGTCAGGGAGCTATGAACTGCATTATCTCATCCGACGTTCTCGACACCGATGAACTTCGTAAGAAGCTAGATGCAACTCCTTCAATGGACGGGTTAGAGCTTGCCTCAAAAGTGAGCACACAGGAACCATATTTCATGGGAGATCCGGAAGCAGAGATCAAGATCGCAGTGATGGATTATGGTGTAAAGACCAACATCCTGAGATGTCTGGCAGAACGAGGATGTTACCTGAAGGTTTATCCTCATAACACGACTTATGAAGAACTGAAGATGTGGGGAGCCGACGGGTACATGCTCAGCAATGGCCCCGGTGATCCTTCTGTTATGCCTGAGGCGACCGCAGAGGTGAAGAAGATCCTAGAAGCCGGCGAGAACATCTTTGGCATATGCCTGGGAAGTCAGCTGCTGGCGCAAAGCGTTGGTATGAAGACATTCAAAATGCACCACGGCCACCGAGGTTTGAATCACCCTGTCCAAAATCTAAAGACGAACCGATCTGAGATCACTAGCCAGAACCACGGCTTTGCCATTGATCCGGAAAGTGTCGATGAGAGTGTCGCTGAAGTGACGCACATCAACTTGAATGATGGAACTGTTGAAGGGATCCGAATTCTGAACAAACCTGCTTTTGCCGTTCAATATCACCCTGAAGCAAATCCCGGACCTCACGATTCGAGGTACCTGTTCGATGACTTCATTTCGATGATCAAAAACAACCAAACAGCCTGACCAGGCCAAAAGCATAATCATGAGCAACATTATTGACATCCACGGTCGCCAAATCCTCGACTCTCGTGGGAATCCTACTGTAGAAGCAGAAGTTGTCACGTCAAACGGCGTCGTTGGAAGAGCAGCCGTCCCATCCGGTGCATCTACCGGGATACACGAAGCTGTGGAGTTAAGAGATGGCGACAAGTCCATGTACCTCGGCAAGGGTGTACAAAAAGCAGTTGAGCATATTGATCACGAGATCGCAGAACAGCTCATTGGTATGTCAGTGCTCGATCAAACTGCATTGGATCAAAAGATGATCGAGATCGACGATACTGCGAACAAGTCGAAGTTGGGCGCAAATGCCATCCTGGCGGTATCACTTGCAGCTGCGAAAGCCGGAGCTCTGGAGTCGGGACAAGAACTTTACAAGTACATCGGCGGGGTCAATGCGAAAGTGTTGCCGGTACCGATGATGAACATCCTCAATGGAGGAAGTCATGCCGACAACTCCATCGACTTTCAGGAATTCATGATCATGCCGGTAAAGGCGGATACATTCTCCCAGGCATTGCGAATGGGTGTGGAGGTGTTCCACCATTTGAAGAAAGTACTCACAGATGCAGGGCACAGCACCAACGTTGGTGATGAGGGTGGTTTTGCTCCGAATCTCGGATCCAATGAAGAGGCGGTTGAAACAGTGCTGAAAGCGATCGAGTCGGCAGGATTCCGACCAGGTGAAGACATCTATATTGCCATGGACGCTGCTAGTTCAGAGTTCTATCTGAAAGATGAAGGTGTTTATCATTTCCATAAATCAAGCGGTCGTAAACTGAGCTCGGGAGAACTCGTAGAATTTTGGAGCGACTGGACCAAAAAATATCCGATCGTGAGTATTGAGGATGGATTGGAGGAAGATGACTGGGCCGGTTGGTCTTCTCTCACGAAGTCGTTCGGTGATCGCGTACAACTTGTTGGTGACGACCTATTCGTGACCAATGTAGATCGCCTTGGAAAAGGGATCGCTAATGGCGTTGCAAATTCGATCCTCATTAAAGTGAACCAGATCGGCAGCTTAACCGAGACCATTGATGCCATTCAACTCGCAACGCGCCATTCCTATACGAATGTGATCAGTCACCGTAGTGGTGAGACTGAAGACACAACGATTGCTGACCTTGCAGTGGCGATGAACAGTGGACAGATCAAAACAGGGTCTGCATCTAGAACGGATCGTATTGCCAAATACAATCAGTTGATCCGCATCGAGGAAGATCTTGGAGAGAACGCCATTTATGGTGGTGCTTTCTTCCCCTACAAGTAAAAAGGATCAGTCGAACTCGAGATCGAGTCCTTCACGTAACTTATTGATGACCGGATTCTTCTTGGCCATCTCCTTCAGCTTTTCTCCATCGGTATAAGCTCGGGGTCCTTCGACCACATGTTCCGACTCTGTCAATTCGATAGAGATATTCCTACTGCCTGCATTTTTCCGAAGGATCTGCAGCAATTCCATTTTGAATTCCTCGAGTCGCAATAGGTGTGCTTTAGTCGCAGTGAAGTGAATATGCCCCTCTGTGATCTCAGGTTGAATGATATTCAATAATGCATTCATGCTACGGCTACCATCTTTGCCATATTCTTCACGGAATGTATCATATGCCTTTTGCAGTTGCTCCGCAGAAACGGTATCGTCTGTACGATGGAACGTTTCAGCCTCCACCTCTCCGTTAGGATCGTCTGCAGGCTTCACAAATGCACCTCCCGCCTCTTCTTTAGCCTTGGAAAGGCTGATATGCGCTTTCTTCTTGGTGCGTTTTTGTAGCCCTTCTAGCTTACTGAATTTGATGCGATCCGGCTCGGATCTCGTTTCGGGTTGAGGAGCAGGAACTTCCTTGATCTCCTCTGTCGGTTGATCCGGTTCCGGTGCTTTCTGTGCTTCCTGTTTGGGTTCTTCTTCAACAGGAGCCGATTCAATTTCTTTTTCAGGTTGGGAGGAGGGCGCCGGAGCTGACTGCTGACTTAGGTCAAGCTGTGCTAAGAA